>WNFO01000729.1_pt1 | contig 32334 bp, 17 predicted proteins | sample 5400251 | NCBI WGS metagenome assembly WNFO01 (sample SAMN13153354, study PRJNA577476) | soil metagenome | isolation source: 100 cm saprolite under Madrone tree | place: USA:California | collected 2016-06-14
CTCGGTGCTTCGTCAGAGAACGTGACGAAAGCGCAGCACTGCCGCGCTGAGGTTTACCTTGGTGACTACGGCTGGGTGCCCGTTGATCCCGCAGACGTGCGGAAGGTCGTGCTCGAGGAACCGCCCGGAAATCGACCGCTGGAGGACGACATGGTCAAGAAGGCCCGCACGCGGCTATTCGGGTCCTGGGAAATGAACTGGATGGCGTACAACTTCGCCCACGATGTCGCTCTTCCTGGGTCGAACGGCGTGCCTGTCGGTTTCCTCATGTATCCGCAGGCGGAAACAACCGAAGGCCGCCTCGACAGCCTCGATCCGGATAACTTCAAGTATGAGATTACGTCGAGGGAGACCACATCTACGAACGGCTGACGGAAAAGGACGTAGAAGTGCCGCTCGCACCCGAGCATTCTGGGGGTATGTTCGGCTAACTGGAAGATATTCGGCTTCCACGGCGGGATTAGTCCTGTGAAGTTCGGCTTCTCGCCAGCAATCCAGCGGTCACTGCCAGCGCGTTTGAACGGTACTAATCCGCTGTGCGCGGAAAATCGTTGATATGGAATCTGTTACCTTGATTGTGATTTCCTTCCGGCTCCAAAGTTTGCAAACCTTTTACGCGTTCTGATTCGCATTAATCCGCGGCACAGCCGTTTTTTCGTTCATCGCGTTCGCCAACAGCAGGATGGCTCCGCAGAAAAGCAGCGTGTCGAAGAAATAGTTCAGCGCAACCACGTCTGTGGGCGCTCGGAGGAGCATCGGCAGGTAAATCCACAGCACCGTCAGCAGAATCGCGAGCCCTAAAGACGTGGCTGCTATGCGCGTTTTCCTATTCACGAGCAAGCAGATGCCTGCGACAATCAGAATCACGCCAACAAAATAACTCAAGAAAATTCGCCCGGGAATCCATTCGGGAGTGAGTTTTTGCAGCGGAACTCCCGGTGCGTATGCCGAGTACAGCAGATGCTCCACCCCATAGAACAGCGAAGGAATGCCCACGAAGAATCGCGGAAAGGCGGTTCGTACCGCGATCGGCTGTGCGGGCGACGGCTGTCTTGGCCGAGTGCTCCACGGCGACATTGCGAAAGCGAAAGCGCCGCCGCTGAAGGCAAGTTGTCGCAGCGCCAGGGCCCAAAAGAATCTGTTGCGTGGGTTCGCAACGACGGCTGGCATGTCCATTACGAATACGAAGATCAGCAGCGTCATTCCGACCAGAGTCGCTGCCAGCCGCGCCTGGACGAGAACGGCAATACTGAGCGCCGCGCAAAGAAAAGCAAGGCCCACTAGATAGACCCAAAACGTATGCGCGGGAATCCAGCGTGGAACAAGGGTCGCAATACCCGCCGTGGCGGTGAAATGCTCGGAACCAAAAACGGCCATGGGAATCGCAAAAAACAGTCGGCCTAACGGCATGATTTTGTCGATGCCATGTTCCTGCGGCAATTCATTGAGAATCTTGATGAAGCCGATGATGAAAAGCAGCGACGCACAAACGTAAATCCAGAATGCCGTCGCCGGAATGCCCAATGGCGCAGCACCCAGAGCGGGTACCACAACAGCGAACTGTTGGAAACAGTACAGGAGGATTTGCAACGCTGGGCGCTCCCCGCGTGAATTCGAGTAGGGAGATTCTAAAGCTGCCAACCAAGGGAAGCAATCAGACTGTGAGCGGTCCCTACGATCCCACGATCTGAACAAGGTTCTGGGCGTCAATGAAGGGCGAAAGCGAGCCGCCACGCCTTTCTGCAAGGTCGCGGCAGCCCCGGATGAAGTCAGGGTTGCCACCTCCCGCGTGGTCATTGGCCTCCACGGCTCGTTAATCCTGTGTCGGCGTCTCGCCACCGATTGGTCGGTCACTGCTGGGGCGTTTGTGGGGAGCGATCTGCCAACCAGAGGCATTACTTCCGATTTGTCCGTTAGAACGAAGCCGCGACGGCGTCCGTCATTCGCTTGGGGCTGCTTGAAATTTCGGTAGATTTCCTGAAAGCTGTCGAACGGGCCGCATCTCGTCCGTCATATATTTAGGCGCACAAAGGTGGTGACAATTGCGCCGACAGGAGGAAGGGCATGCAATTTGCCTTGTTAATCTACGAAACACCAGAAGCTTTTGCGTCACGAAAAAACGACGAAACCGACTCCTACCTGGGGGGCATGGCGGGCGCACTACAAGGCTCTCCTCGAAGCCGGCATTTTCGTCGGTGGTAATCCACTTGAAGTGCCGGAGACTGGGACCACCGTGCGACTTCAGGAAGGAAAGCGGCGCGTACAGGATGGTTCCTTCACGGATACCAAAGAGCAATTGGGGGGATTCACAATCCTGGAACTCCCCTCACCCGTCACCCCTATAGAGGCGGGCTTAGCGGCAAGAGTTGCGGCCGGAGGTGCCGAGCGCGAGAGAAAGGCGTGAGGGGCGAACTCGAAAAGCGGTCTCACCGCGAAGTTCTCGCAGGAGGCACGACATTATGGAGAGGATGCAGGAATCGAAAACGGTTCCCCCGATCTTTATCGGCGGGTGGACACCCAAGGTTTTGTTTCACTAAAAAAGAGGCCTTATCGGCACGGGCAGTTGCGTCGCCATATCGGAAGCGTCTCCCAGCGTATGCTTACTAGAACTCTCCGCAATCTTGAATCCACGGGACTAATCACCAGGCGCGTGACGAGATCGAAGGCCACTGCTGTCGAGTATTCCTTGACCCAACTGGGAAGGGCACTTATCACTCCACTCGGAGGTATGTATGTGCCAAGAGAGTTCAGAAAGAGTTTAAGATCGCGTGGAGGTATGCAGATATCCAGCTTCGACCCGAAGATTTGTGAACCGCCTAATTGGCCCTTATCTGTTCAAGAGCGACGCGGGCGGGATTGTAATCTGGCGCCACGGCGAGAGCTGCCCGGAACGCCCTCTGGGCGTCGCTTTTGCGGCCAACCGCCGCGAAGGCGGTGCCGAGGTTCGTGAGGTATTCCGGGTCGTTTGGTGTGAATTGAACCGCGATCGTGAATTCCGCGATAGCATCGGAAAAGCGTCTCTGTTGGCCGTAAATCGCCCCGAGATTGTTGTGCAACGACGCGTTGAAATCGTCGGCCTCCGTATGAACGCCCAGGGCCCTGGAGAAATACGCTGCGCCTTCGTCAAGATGGCCCGCGTGCTGCCAGGCCAACAGCCCAAGGGCATTAAGAACGTTTGGGTCGTTGGGAGTGATGGCGACGGCTCTGCGAAGGGCCCCTTCCGCCTCAGTCCAGCGGTTGGCCTGCATCAAGATGAGCCCTTCCTCCCCATCCACTTGGGGGTCGCTAGGGTCAGCGGTGCGGACCATGGCGAGTGTCCGTAACGCTTCCTCAAATTCACCGCGAGCCGCGTAAATAGAGGCCAATCCTTCGCCAGCGATCGCAATTTCCATCCGGTTTGGCGGCGCCTCACTTTCTGCAAGGGAAATGGCACTCAGATAGTGAGATACCGCCGATTTCTGTCCTGGGGCGTCGTTCGGCTGCATCGCAGCAACCATGTTTTGAACAAAGGGCGCATTCGGCGAACTCTCCAGCGTGCGCGCAAACAGGGTCGAGTCATCTTTCCAAACAGAGTTGCGAGCGAAGGTCAGTGCTGTGAGTACGAGCAGCACCGCAGCTAATACCACGGCCGAAGCGGAAGAGCGGAAGTGAACTGGAAGGGAGCGGCCGACCCGCGCGGCCAGGAGGACAATCAAGAGACAGAAGCCGACGGAAGGCAGATACAGATAGCGCTCGGCAAACACGTTGCGGCCGACGGCGTAAGCATTCAATACGGGAATCAAGGTGATGAATACCCAGAGTGCCGCAAACGAAGCCAATGGCGCGCGGCGCAACCCATAGACGATCACCCCGGCAGCCAGTGTCAGGAACATGATGGACGTGATGGCGCGCGGATCCTGAATAGTCCGTACGGTGACAAACACGTAGTAGGCATTGAGATGGATGGGTGCAAACAATTTCCAGCAATAGGCAGAGATTAAGTTCAGGACCGTCAGGCCGAATTCGATGCGGCTCAGAATCCAATTTCGCTGGCTGGTGACGACGAAGCCCAGCACACGGAACCGCAACAAGAAGTAAAGTCCCAAAATAAACCAGTAAGGAAGAGAGCGTTTTAGGGCGCCGCCAATATGGTTGATTTGAGCGGCGGGTTCACCCACACAGAAAACATAAGCCATGATGATGACCGGGAAAACGATTGCGGCTTCTTTCCATAATAGTGCGGCTGCGAATGCGGCATACGACACCGCAAGAAACAGAACAGGAAAGCGCCGCGGCGGTTCGGCTGGCGGTGGCGGTGATGCTTGACTGCGACCCAGCACAAAAAACAGGAACGCTAGCAAAAAGCATACGGTGCAGCCGATGTCAGGTAGGGCGGCGATCCAGTCCACCGTTTCGGTGTGAATCGGATGCACGGCAAACAGAGCTGCAGCTGCGAACGCCAAGCCTATATTGCTAGTCAATTTGTAGAACAAAGCAAACACAATAAAGACGACGACCACGTGGAGCGCGAAGTTCACTGCATGGAAGGCCCGAGCATCAAATCCGAAAACTTCAGCAGTTATCCGGTACGTCACCATTTGCAGCGGTCGATAGTAATTGCTCTGTTCTCGTACGCCTACCCGCGTGAGGCTCCAAAGGTTTGCCCTAAACAGCTGCAGCAACGGGGCGCCCGGGCGCAGGCTGGAATTCATAACGACTTGCTCATGGTCGTCCCAGACAAATCCATTACCGATGGCATTGCCATACGAGGTGATGGCCAGGACACACAGGAACGCGGATGCGATCGCCGGAGTCATTCCTGCCGTTGGTCTAACGGAAAACCTATTCCGCCCGGTAACTCTACCTGGGGACGTAGTCAACTGAGAATTTAGCTTTTCAAATTGCCCCTTCTTTTCATTTTGCTTCATTGAGGGCAGCTCCCGCATAGATAGCAGGATTGACTATTTAATTGTATGAGAAAGAATGTTGTGCTGCCCAAGAGAGTTTGTGATGCCTGTGACTTTGGAACTAAACGGAATGTAAACTTTACGGACGCCGCTGGGGGTATCGTGCTCAACGACTTTGAGGTAGTTGCCCTTTCATGTTTGCCAATTGGGATCAATTTAAGGTCCATTCGTGGTCAAACAGCATAGAAAATCATGCTGCGTCAGGTACGCAGAGCCAAGACAAATCAACGAGATAGCAAACTAGAACTTAACTTCGAACCAGAGGGTCGGGAGTTCGAGTCTCTCCAGGCGCGCCATTTCTAACCCGGGTTTGTTTTCAATAACTTCCGTCTATACCTTTAATTCGTTTCGAACTCAAACCGCGCTCTCCACCCGAATAAAGACGATTGTGCTTTGACTTTTCCGGTTACCAGGTGGATTGCTTCCGAGTACGCTCAGGTAACTCCTAGGGGCTCGATTCCCACGACTTGAACCAGAGACACGTTGACTTGGGCATTTAAGAAACCTAACATCAGCGCGGATGGCGCACTCCGATCCACTCCTCGGAAGCACTCTTTCGCATTACCGCATTCTCGAGAAAATCGGCGGCGGGGGGATGGGTGTCGTCTACAAATCCCGGGACATTCGGTTGGACCGGTATGTTGTCTTGAAGTTCTTACCCGAGGACTTGGCCAGCAATGGCCAAGTCCTAGAACGATTTCGGCGTGAAGCCAAGGCGGCCTCTGCACTGAACCATCCCAATATCTGCACCATCTACGACATCGGCGAACAAAGCGGCAAAGCGTTCATCGTCATGGAATTCCTAGAGGGCCTGACCTTGAATCACCACATCGCGGGCCGTCCGATGGATTTGGCAACCCTTCTCTCCATCGGGATCGAGATTGCCGACGCTCTCGATGTCGCCCATGCAGCTGGGATCATCCATCGTGATATCAAGCCGGCGAACATCTTCGTCAGCCAGCGTGGGCGCGCCAAGATTCTCGATTTTGGCTTGGCGAAGGTTTCCAGTCTTGCAGGAGATTCCAGCCACGTCGATGCTAGCGAGGCAGCGACCGTATCCGTTGACCAGCAACAACTCACCAGTCCTGGAACGGCGCTCGGAACCATTGCGTATATGTCGCCCGAGCAGGTCAGGGGCGAGGGCTTAGACGCTCGTACCGATCTGTTTTCGTTGGGAATCGTCCTTTACGAAATGGCGACAGGAACACCGCCGTTCCGTGGCAGTACTTCCGGTACAATCTCCGCCGACATTCTCCATCGCGCGAGCACTCCTGCCATCCGGTTGAATCCGGAAATCCCCGTCAGTTTGGATCAGGTCATCAGCAAGGCGTTAGAGAAGGACCGCAACCTTCGCTACCAGGGCGCTGCTGAGATACGTGCCGATCTGCAGCGTCTCCGACGGGACTTGGAGTCGGGTAGGAATTCACTCGGAGATGACCGCAAAGAATCCGGAACTTCCGCAAGTCCGGAAATCGAGAATCACTTGATCGAACAGCGGTTCATGCTAACCGAACGCGTGTGCCGTAAGCTCAATCGAGCGACGCTCGATCCTCGAATTATCGGCGATCATTTGCATTATGTGGACAACCAAGTACGCTCGGACGTGCTGGTTTTCTTCCTTCCGGGGCTTGGCCTCGATCACCGGGATTTTGAGCCGATCCTCAAGCGTCTGGCGTATCGCGGTCTGAGTCCGACGCCCTACGGGTGCGAACAGGATCGTCGCCAAGGCATTTCATTGTGCCTTGCAGATCACGTTGCAATCCTGCGCGAGTGGGTCCGAGACGTTAGCCAACGATTCCGGGCATCCACAGTCGTCATGGTCGGCTTTTCGCTGGGTGCCGATATGGGCTTTGAGATGCTCTTTACACCATCGGACGAACCATCCCTGCAGATTGATGCGTTCCTGTCACTGGAGTGCAATTTGAGCCTCGACACGTGTTTTGTGTCGCGCTTGCTCGCAAGTATCAATCCCCATCAGCCCGATATGTGGATCGGTGATCTACGGCGGTACGGCGAGACCGCTGCTTCGCTCGACGAGTGGCTAAACATCCACGAGTATCTGGTTAAAGTGCTGCGAAAGTTCCAGGGTGATATTGGCGTGCTCCAGCGGGCTGCCGCCGATATTGTTCGTCCGTTCAGTGAGAGTCCAGGATTCGAAGTGTTCGCGAGATGGTTCAGGGGAGCCCGCGAACGCGTGCCATCGCTGCGGCTGGTTTTCTCGGACGCTTCGAGCACGCGAGCCACGCTTGCCCGTCTGAAACTTGAGAATCTCGACCATGGCATTCTCGCGGGAGAATTTCCGGAAGGCGAGATCACTGTATCGCCGAAAACGGATCACTTCGGCTTGATGGCTACCGAGCCAGTCCTGCTTCAGGTCGACGAGCTTGTCGCCGATACGCGCCAACGCCAAAAGCTCTCAGCCAAACCACGTTAGAGGCTTACTCTGATAAGTCCTGCGGGCTCACGAACGAGCTACAGGTTCAATCCAGACGGAAGCTCGATCTGTGGCAAGGCTGTCACCAAGTCGCCGAGAAAAGTTCTAAAATCGTCCCCTTGGGCGCGCCACTTTCATTTGGTTACAAGCTTCTATTTTCTCCATGGATCTTTCCGCAGGCCGACACTGGTCGGTTTAGAGGCTTTTGTTGGCGCCGAAGCGGAGGCGGACGTAGTCGGCGGTCCACTTGCCCTCGGCGTCCGAGAGTTCTGGGCGCAAGGCTTCTCGGACTTCAGCGATATAGGAGCGTCGTTCGGCGGGCGGCAAGGTTGAAGTGAAACTCTCGGCGAAGGTTTCCAGCCAGCCGGTGACATCACCAGGGAGCGGAGTTGGGCGGGGTATCAGGGCGATATAGCTCACGACGAATCCGCCGCGCGTCAGTTGTTCTGAATAGTCTTCGACGGTGGGGAAATACCAAGGGCTTGCGGCTTCGCCGTTGATGTCGCGGCGATTGAGGGCTTCGACTAACGCCTTCCTGATCTTGGCCACGCAACCGTGGCCGCCGAATTCGGCGACGAAACGTCCGTGCGGCTTGAGTGCACGACGCACTCCGGCGATGACCTTGGCGGGATTGCTCATCCAGTGCAGCGCCGCGTTGCTGAACACGGCGTCGAATTCGCTATCGAAATCGAGAGCTTCCCCGTTCGTCACACGGACGTCCAAGCCGAGTTTTCGTGCGGCGTCGACTTGCGGTGCGCTGGCATCGACACCGATGACATGGCATCCCATCGAGGCGAGCTTCGCGGTAAGCACGCCGTCGCCGCAGCCAAGGTCCAAGATGCGCTCGCCAGCCCGCGGCGCGAGCAGATCAACCACTGGCGCTCCAAGTTCGGCGACGAAGCGGGCGTTGCGAGCGTAGCGTTCAGGATCCCAGGTTTGCTGGTGCGCCATTTTGGAGTGCCTCGCCGTGCCGCAGCAGCTTATCAGCCTTTCTCGTTTTCGGCGTTTGGTAGTTCGGCCTTCTCGAGCGTAACTCCCGATAAGTCGCATCTCATCAGGAAATCAAGCGCTGACGAGATGCGCGTCTGGCAACGCCAACTGGGATTGCTTCCGGTTTGCCCATTATTCGCCCCGAATAAGGAGAACGTTCCAGGTCAGCGAACAACTTTTGAAGTGTTTGCCGCCATGAGCTCCGAAACTCGAAATCTGCGCGCAAAAGTGACTCGCCCTAAAACATGCAAAGCGCCCTTTCCCGAAGATGCTTGGAGGTTAATGTTTCCACGCTAGATGCAAGTTGCAGCTGAGGAACTTGGCCAGGCGCTCTGCCTCTTGCTCAGCCGCGCTGCGTACCCACGCAGGCACTTTCACGAACAGCTCGATGACAACTTCGACGCGGCTTCCCTTGATTTCGTGGCGCCAGACCCCCTGCATGAACCCATTGACCAGCAGGACCGGCGAAATCCAGCCCTGTGGCCGATAAACGCGGCTCCGCAAATCGCCGGGCAGCAAGTGCTCGGCGTGACGGGATGCGCCGATCACGTATTGGTCGAAGGCAGGTATCAACCGGACTGTTCGCTGCGGAGGAAGTTCGCGTGCTTCGCGGGCGTCCGTGGCGAGCATCCAGACCTGCTCATCGTCCAGTTCAACCGGACAGACCTCTTCGCCTAGCGCTGCGATCCATTCGCGGGCTGTGACAATACCGCATCCACCCCACCAGCGCGCTAAGTCATGGCAGGTTGCAGGACCGTAGGCTGAAAGGAAACAGCGCGTGACGGCCGATGTTGCAGCTTGCGGATCCATCGGCGGCGCTACAGCGGCCACCCAACTGTCCGGCCTCGTGAACCGGACGCGCTGACCGATGCTTGGGCCGAAGCATAACCGGCCAGTCATCGCTGCCGGCTTGAGGATCGTGCCCCAACTGCCATACGCCAGCTTCGCAGCAAACTTCTTTGACCGAGTGAGTCGTCCTACCCTTTGCGCCAGCTCTTCTCGTGTCATCACGCAGCCATCAAGAGCTGCTCCAATGGCTTCGCTCAACCCATCGAGCTCGTCGAGTGTGAGCCCGAACCTTCGCCACAAACCAGGTTTCCTATACCGCCGACTCGTGCTGAGGGCTGCCTGCCAAAGGGGCAAGTCGCCGGTGGGAAGCAAGTGCAACGTGCCCCGCATTGCCCAGGTTTTGACGAGCGTCCGGTCCACCCAAAGAGCGCGCTGGATGGCCTGCCGGTCAAGTTCTTCGACTCGCGCCCACAGGGTCAACAAGGCCGAGGACAGCACCTGCGCGTGTAATCCGCAGAGGCGGCCGACGACTGCGAGCATACTCCCGGCTGGCGTGCGTTGATCGAGGTGATGGCGCCGAACACGCCAAGCTGCAACCCGTGGCCAAGTGAGCTTCAGCATTCGCAATAAACCTCTGAATGCGTTACATCATCAGGAACGCTAATCAATGGAGGCAACAGGGCGCAAGGTCATGAATGCATTCCATCCTGTGCATTGCGGTCAGTTTTCCTTCCGGCAAGGTGATACGTTTTGACGGCGCCGAAATTTAAAATCCCCGGAAATCCAGAACGAGACAAGCTCATGCCGTACTCGCTCGCTAGGAACACCGAAGTTTCCTAAGTCCTTTACACACTCATCCGTAAAGGTGAAGTCCACAAGAGCCACGCGCCCGGTTTTAACACTCGCGCCACCCCGCGCATCATCTGTTCACGTCCTGACCGCTCCTTGATTTCATGGACGACAAAGTTCGACATCCCCACGCCACGGAATTTTGTCGGGAAGACGTTCTGCTAAAACAGCAGAACAACTCCCAAGGCGAAGAGCGCCGCCATGATATGCGGCGAATCCAGTCCGTAGTCTGCTCGTTTTGTCAGTGTCGTATCTCCAGCGTGTTGGTTCTTCAGTGGCCTCCGGTGATGAAAGCCGGCGTATTTCGCCTATGTACGTTCATAGAAACGCAGCCTGTTGCTGAATGGATCGATAACCTCCAGCGTGCGTCCCATGACAGGCCTGCCTCCTCCGTTGCTGGTCATTGTGCGCGAGAAGGCGGGCGCCAGACAAGGGCCACCAAACAGGCGCCGCTCACCTGAGGGTGATTTTGGCGAGACACAGTGTTAGCTATACTGCCGCGAGTACTGTCGCGACAGTACCGTGGGACTATTCGCTTTCTCAGGTTCGCGCAATATCCTCCCCTTCAAGCGTCTGAGGAAACGACCGAACAAGTGAAGCGCCTATCACCTGTGAACATACCATTTAGAGTGCTCGTATTTCTCTTTGTCGTCATAGGGGGAACCGTCGTCGCGTCCCGACTGGCGGCGCACAAGAACTCCAAAAAGAAGGGGATTGCCTGTTGCAGCGCTGAGGTGTGCGCTCGGAAACACCACCATGAATAAAGCCAGCAAATGCAGCGTTATTGCGGTATGGCCGTGGATTGTACATTCAGCGACGTAGTGGCGTTTGTCGCAGTTCAGGCAGTGACACACCTGGTGGGTTGTCAGTCGCTCGCGGTGCAGCGGCGGGTGCGGCAGGATCATTGGTGCCCCAGTATTCAAATACCGTCCCCCTTCCCCAGCCCCTTTTCTTCTGTTAGGAGATGCAAGAAGGCCCTTATGAAAGCGGAAGCTGTGTCCAAATAATTTGGGCCACCTCAGGGTTCACCCCATTGGTTGCAGTCTAACGTTCCACCCACCCATTTTCCGTGTATGCTTGGACCAATTTGTAGCAGAGAGGCTTTATGGCGACGCTGAGTCAAACAACGCCAATCACGGAAACGACGCCGATTCTACGGGAGGCGGCCCCCGTAAAACCAGCCGCGGTGCGCAACGTCGCAATAGACGCGTATCGCGGATTGGTCATGCTGTTGATGATGGCAGAAGTGTTGCAGCTTTCCCGCGTGGCTGTGGCGTACCCAACCAGCCTGTTCTGGAAAATTCTGGCCTTCAATCAGACTCATGTGGAGTGGTTTGGCTGCTCTCTGCACGACACCATTCAGCCGGGCTTCTCTTTCCTGGTTGGCGTGGCACTGCCGTATTCCATAGCCAGCCGCGTCGCGAAGGGTGCGCGCTTCGCGGAATTATTCGGGCACGCACTGTGGCGTTCATTGGTGCTGGTTGCGCTGGGCGTATTCCTCCGCTCGATGGACCACTCCATGACCTATTTCACTTTTGAAGATACGCTCTCACAGATCGGATTCGGCTATCCGTTTCTATTTCTGCTCGGATTCTATTCGTCGCAAGCCACATGGGGGAAGCGGGCGTGGGCAACGCTCGCCTTGGTTCTCGTGGGATTTTGGCTAGTGTGGGCGCTATATCCCGCGGCGCCAGGGAATTTTGACTGGACGAGCGTGGGTGTTTCTCCAGAGTGGAACGCTCAACATAATTTCACGGGTTTCGCGGCGCACTGGAACAAGAACTACAATTTTGGAAACCGCTTCGACCAGTGGTTCCTGAACCTGTTCCCGCGTGAAAATCGTTTCGAATACAATTCCGGTGGATACCTCACGCTGAGTTTCATTCCCACGCTGGGCACGATGATCCTGGGCCTGATTGCGGGAGTCTGGTTGCGCGAATCGCGGCCCAAGATCCCGATGAAGAAGCTGTTGATTGCCGGTGTGTCGGGGATTGTATTGGGATTGGCGCTGCATTACTCGCACATTTGCCCGGTGGTGAAGCGCATTTGGACGCCGTCCTGGACCATCTTCAGCGGAGGCATCTGCTTCTTGTTCCTGGCCGCGTTCAGTTGGGTGATGGATGTGAAGGGTTTGAAAAAATGGGCCTTCCCGCTAGTGGTCATCGGCATGAACTCCATCGCCGCATACTGCATAGCTCACTTCACGGAAGGGTTTCTGGAGAGCACCTTCCGAATCCACCTGGGTCCGAGTTTCTTTCAGTTCGCCGGCGCGGGGCTGCAACCATTTTTTCAGGGCGCCGCGATTCTGCTGTGCTATTGGCTGGTGCTGTTTTGGATGTATCGACGAAAACTGTTCCTGAAGATTTAGGGGCCGACATCCGACAAGTGCAGTTGCACAAATTCGAGCGATGAGTACGGCTATTCGCTTCGTTTCGCTGGTTTGAGGGTCCAAGCCTGCAGCCGCGCCAGGTCCATCAGGTGCTCCGAATGGAATCCCGTCGGGAAAATCGGCCAAGACCATATCTCCGGTGAGTCCAGAGCGACATACTTTTCGGTGGCAAGCCGCGCGGGGGCAACCGTCACGTTTTCTGGCGCCACGCCGCCATTCGCGCTCTTGCTCGCGATCTTCGCCATCGCTACAAGAAATGCCTCGGGAGCTACGGGCCTACTGCCCAACCAAACTGCGTTAGGAATCTGGTGATGGCCCTGAATGAAGCTGTGCAGGTCATGCACGCTACGCTCGAACTGCGACCAGGGAACTTCGATCGGCTCGGTCAGCCGCGGCGAGGGCAGGCTCGGTCCGTAGACGGTGAAGGGAAGAGCCACCTTCGCGTCAGCGGCGGGCTGGGACACCATCCACTCGGTAACGAGCGTCATGACTTCGGCGGGAGAGAGCGTATATGTCCCGCGAACCTGAAAGCTGACTTCCCATTCTACTTGGCGTGCGATTTCCGCGAGTTCGCCGGCGCTGAACCTGTGTCCGCGAGCGCCGTCCGCATACAGGCGCGTCGCCTGCGGCCCGGTGATGAACTGTACCTGAGGAAATGAGCTCATGTAGCGCATGAGTTGTTCAAAGTAACTGAACGCGCGCTCACGAGAATCCGGAGGCCGCAGGGGGTAGCTTTGCCATTGGTCGCGCGGCGGATCGGCGCCGTGGGCAAAGTTCATGTCCCAGAACTGGCTATGGATGAACTCGCACGGGTGGAAGTAAAGGCTGACCAGCCCGCCGCCGTTACTGGTCATCTGTTCGTAGAACTGGCGAAACTTTGTCTTGCTCTCTTCAATGTTGGTCCACTCGTCATTGGGACGGAGTTGCGGGCCCTCTTTGGTATTGAAGATATTGAGTAGCCCGCCGTAATAGAAGGGTTGGCCATTCAGCCCGACGTGCGCCGCCTCGTCGAGATACAGACCCACACCCCAACTGGCCAGCGAAGGAAACGCCTGCGGCGCCCACGAGTTGCCCGGCTGTCCGTAACAGCACGGCTTCTGTTTGAAGATGCGCTGCACGTCGTCATAGCCAGGGCGCTCACGCCGCGTGAATTCGGCCGCGCCAGTTTCCCAATTCAACAGCGACTCATACTCCGCCGGCGTCGGATGCTGGCTATGCGTATTGGCGTGATAGCCGATGGCATGCTTCTGCAGTGCTGCGATGACGTCGGTGCGGTGGCGTCGCTCGAGCGTGCGCGCCTTCTCACCGACGACCTTGAATGTCGCCTGAATACCCTGCTCGGTGAGGAACGTCGCCAGCCGTTTGGCCGCGTCATCGCTCTCCGGCAGGACGTAGTCTTCGGTGTCGAACCAAAGGACGACATAGACCTTGCCGGGTGTCGGCCTCTGGCCGATAGCATCCGTACAGATCAGAGCGAGCGGCAACAACATGCAAATGACGCGCGAGAGGTATGCCAATCGTTTCACTTGCATCCCATAACGATGACGGGCGTTCGTCCGCTTTGTGCTTTGTGGCACGCTGCCGGCGTGAGGGCACTTGTTGGCCGGGCCAGAAGTCTCAGAAATAGAATTTGAGCGCAAACTGAATCTCGCGCTGGTCATTCTGGCCGTCACGCGTGGACGCAATCTTACCGAAGTTACCCGAAGTATAGTCGAGAGAGCCTGGCGCAGCCACCACACCGTTCCCGCTAAATCCGGGCGCCGAGAAGTTAGGATGGTTGGTGAGGTTGAAGAACTCCGACCGGAATTCCAAGTGTGTGCCCTCCGACGTACGGAAATCCTTGAATAAGGAGAAGTCCAGGCGATGGAATCCAGGACCATCGAACTGCGTAGGAGCACCGCCGAGAACCGAACGATCGGACTGGCCAATCGCCGTCGCGACCGGCGGGCTAGCGAAGGCAGCCGGGTTCAGCCACTGGTCCACGTTATGCGGGCCGGCGTAGACGTCCTGTCCGGGAACGAGCAGAGCGTTGCAGCCAAAACCCGAAGTCGTTTGATTGATGCAGTGAACGGTAAAAGGCTGACCGTCCTGGAGCGTGAGAATCCAGTTGGTTTTCCAACCTCCCAGTATGGCGTCGACAGCCTTCCCGCTGTTGGCGAGATAACGCTTCCCGGCGCCGACCGGCAATTCATAGGCGCCGCTGAGATGGAAAACCTTGGTGATATCGAAGTCGCAGAGGCCGTAATCTCCCTGAATACCGAATCCGGGGAGCAGAGGAGCGCGATAGGAAAGCGCAGTTTCGTTCAACACGTCCGTGGCATCCGTGCGGCACTTTGACCACGTGAAGTTTGCGAGAACTTGCAAGCCCGCGCTGAACCGGCGCTCGTAGTTGAGTTGCAGCGAATGGTAGTAACTATTCCCCGCGAAACTCGTATAGATGAACCCGGTGGGAAAATCCGGATAGGGTGAGAAGTCGAAGGAATTCAGGCCAGGGGGAAGAATCTGGCTGGGAGAGTTCGGATTGATGTACACCCCTAAATGCCGCACGCCGTTACCCACATAGGCAGCCTGGACTGTCTGGCTGGGGGAGAGCTCGTACTGCAGGGTGAGATTGTAACTCTGGGTGTACGGCGTCTTCAGATGGAAGTCCTGTCCAACCAAACCGGCGCCAGCCGGCTCTGCGGCGCCCGAAGTGATGGGGGTAACCGCCGAGAGCCCGGTTTCGAGCGTTCCGATCGCCCCATTGGAAAAGGTGATAGGCACGTTGGGAGCAAGCGAAGGGAACACCAAGTTGAACTGGAAAGGAAAATCAAAATAGGTGCCTATGACGGAATTCTCAAAGCCACCATAGAACAGACCTGCCCCGGCCCGCGCAACGAACTTGGGCGTCACCCGATAGGCAATGCCGATGCGGGGACCAAAGTTGCCCTTCTGCGATTCGCCTAGGCCAGGGTTGCTGAGGCACACGATGTTGATGTTGTCAGTCGCGGCGGCGGTTTTGAAATCCGCGGAAAAAGGCACATCACAGCGCTTCTTAGTGAGCAGGAATTGGGCCGGCGATGAAGGACTTACGGGCTGGAAATTCGTCGATGCCCCGTAGCGCTCCACGATTTGCCCGAAATACTCCCAGCGCAACCCTAAGTTCAGCGTCAGTTTGGAATTCACTTTCCAATCGTCTTGGATGTACGCTGCGTTGTAGTTGCGGCCCATGTCCGTGTTGGCGTAATTGGAAGCCTGGACTTGATCTGAGCCGCCGACAAAATCGAACGCGCCGGGTACCGTACCCGGTATCGGCGTCAACAGCATTTGGGCCAGCCCGGTATTTCCTCCTCCCGTAGAAGGAACTTCCGTGTATACACCGCTGAAAGACCACGCTCCGCGGCCGGACGGAGGCTGGAGAATGGTGAACCTCAAGTGCTGGTGCTCAAAACCGGTCTTCAACGTGTGTCTTCCCCAAACTTTGGTGAGGTTATCCATATATTGCGTCGTCAAGCTGGTCTCGACGGACGGCAGGAATTGATTGCTCCCTAGCGTGTTTAGCCCCGTAATGAAAATGGTCCCCAACCCGCCGTTAAACGGCACCTGAGGAACAGCTTGAATACCAAATCGTCCCGGGATGTTACCTAGATCGTTGCTGAACGGCTGAACGCGAGTGGTTGCGATGCGGTTAACACCAAGGCGTGCTTCGTTCACCAGGAAAGAGGAGAACGCGTGGGTTTCACTCAGCGCAATGTTCCACGCTGTGGCGGTTTGGTCGCCGGCGGAAAAAGAACCTCCATCCGCGATTCCTGAGAACGGTCCAGGGATAAACTCCGGAGTATCGGAGTAACTGACCCGAACAAACATTTGGTCCTTGTCGCCGAAATTCTGATCGCCGCGCGCATCAAACTGGTTCGCATCAACCTTGAGCGCCGGGTTGCTCCCAAAGTTGGTGAACAGTTGGGAATTGTTAGGAGCGGGGAAAAGATTCAGCAGCGCAATGGCATTCTGGTCAAGCCGATTGGACGGAACGATGTTTCCCGCGAATGGCTCGCGCACGAAGCCTGCGGGCGTGCCGTTTGGGGTTCCCGCAGGACAAGCCGTATTTGTCCCGCTTGGCGGGCTCATTCCCGTAACCGGATCCACGACGCCACAGGAAACCGTCCGGGTAGTCGCGGGATCAAAAACCTGACCGAGCGGCGTGGTGCGGCCGAGCACGTCCGTTTGCGTGCCTCCCTGGGTGAGGAGCTCCGAGAAATTTGTGTAGCCGCTCGATCGTTCAAGGGCCGTCGGAACGGTTGAAGCATAGGGAACCGCCTGCCGGATGCGTGTGCCCTCGTAATCGAAAAAGAAGAATGTCTTATGTTTGCCGCCATAAATATGAGGAATGATCACCGGGCCGCCGATTGATCCGCCAAATTGGTTCTGGCGGAATTCTCCTTTTCCAATTCCTTGTGAATTTTCAAAGAAATTAGCGGCGTCGAATTTGTCATTGCGAACGAATTCCCAAAGGGTTCCGTGAAAATCATTTGTTCCGGACTTAATGGTGGCGTTCAGGATGGCCCCGGCCGAACGTCCAAACTCGGCGCTAAAGCTATTGGTTTGGATCTTAAATTCCTGGATTGCATCCACCGGAGGGCGAACGACGAAGTGCGTGCCATTCAGGAAGTCAACGAGTTCGACATTGTTGTCAATGCCGTCCAGCAGGTAGTTGTTCTGCGCGGGACGCAAGCCGTTAGCTGCAAAGCTTCCGCTGGCCCCCAGTCCACGCGTGTCCTGTTGACCCTGAGTAACCCCCGCCGCGAGTTGAGCGAGAAAAGTGAAGTTGCGCCCGTTGAGAGGAAGAGCGTCCACGGTTCGCTCGCCGATCACCTGCCCAACAGAGGCATCTTGTGTTTGGAGCGCCGGCGGTTCGGCGTTTACCACCACCGTCTCCGTCGTTTGGCCGGGCGGCAATGCGAAATCGACAAGCACTCTCTGCTGCACGGCTACCGTGACGTTATTCTGCTGGACCCTTTGGAAACTTTTGATCTCCGCTGAGACGGAGTAGTGCCCAATCTTGACCGGCGAAAAAACATATTCTCCCGCGGATCCACTCGTAGTCGATATAGAAAGTCCCGTATCCTCATTAATGATGGTCACTCTGGCCCCAGGAATCACACCTCCGCTCGTATCTTTGACCGTCCCCGAAATCGCGCCCGTATCGACCTGTGCCAACATCTTCATGGGAGCAACCAGCCCTAGCGTCATAAACGCGAAGATAGGCGCTAACTTTTTGTAGAAGACGGGGGTAAACATAGAAATCTCCAGTCTTTCCCTAAGTCAGTACTCGGTCGAGGAGTTCGCTTACGGCACGCTCGGACTCCAGGAAAGCGTTACGGTGATCCATCGCTCCGGCCAAATCGGAATGCGAGAACGCGATTCTGCCGAAAGGACCATTGCGAAGGGCGTCGCGGGGAGCGGGTTTACCGTCCAGCCCAAAGAAGAACCCGGGTTGTGGATTAATAAAGGCATGGCCAAAGCGATTGAGCACGATTCCAGCGATATCGCGCTTCGCGTCGAAGCCCGAAGAAGCAAACATTTCCGTCATTTGCTCGCGGATTCGCCGTTCGTAGTCAGCGAAAGAAGTGGACAGCAACTCCGCGCGGCCCAGTTGACCCTGAGAGCGAGCTGGGAGCCCAGGCTTCGCAAAATCAACGAAGAATGTCAGCACCGTAGGGAGATCGGGACCCGTGGTAGGCGAATCGACGCCAAAAGTCGCGTTCTTGCGCACGTTGACATAACGGCCGAACCCTTCGAACCACGCGGCGCTCGAAATGCCGAGGTCATACAGGAAACGCCAGTTGCGAACCGCGACATTCACGGTCATATAGGGTGAGTAGTTGAATTGCTCATAGCTGTTGCGCCGCGCTTCATCCAAGTCTCGAACGACGTGCTTCGTAATCCAACCTCCGCCTGCCATAACCACGGTCTTCGCTTTTACCCGTTGGAGGCGACCGTCGCTTAAGCAAGTAACAGAAACGAAATCCGATTTAGCAGGCTCGCCTATGTGTTCAACGCGAACCGCTGTGGAATTGAGCCGCATCCGAACGCGCTGACCGGCTTGATCTAAAGCAGCGAAGTTAACCGAGTTCTTCCAAACAGCCTCCATCGTCCGTGGACCTTCGATCGCTTCGGGGATCAGCGTCTTGATCAGCAACCGGATCATGCCCGAATTGCCGCCCGGAAACATTTGGATCCCCGTCGCCATACTGTCGTCTACTGTCGGAATTGTCTTTGACCATTCGTGCTCGCGGAAGCCGGATAAAGCGTCGGGGCCCAGGCCAAATCCGCCGCTCATTTCGCCGGCGACGAAGAAACGGATGGTTTCACGACTGACGCCGTAGGTGCGGATGAGATAGTCCTCAAGGGTCATACTGTCCAGTTGTCGCGAGACCGGGTCGCCTGGATAGTCGTAGACCAACGGAGGTGCGACAGGCTGCTCGTTATTCAGCCTCAGCATTTCTTTGCGGGTGGTCTCGGAAAAGGGCGTTCCTTCCAGTTTCTTGCCCCAAGGATCGGTGATCCAGATTCCGGGCTTATGGCCATACTTCGCTCCGAAGAAGAAGCCACTCGCCGGCTTGCCATTGATGGTTCCTTGACCGTAGGCGCTTCGCGGCAAAGAAATTTCGGGCGAGGGACCTTGCCATTTCTGATACGACTTGAACGCGTCCCAGTCCAGGCCCATCGCGTCGTAAACTCCTTTTAGGAAGCTGTTTGGATAGGGCGGCTGAAAATGAACCGACGCCTGCGGAGCAAAGAGTCGATGACCATCGACGACGAACTCGTTTCGCTTCGCGACACCGCCAAAGATTCGCGCATTGTCGAGAATGAGACAGGTGCGATTCGAACTCGCTCGTTGATTGAAAAACAATCCAGCCGACAGGCCGGCGAACCCTCCGCCGACTACAACGCAATCGTATACTTCGCCAGTTTCGGTTACTGCAGATGGAACTTTGTCGTACTTGCCGTCACGCACAGCATGTGCGCTTTGGATCACTGGCTCGGTATTGCCGGCGGCGGCCTTGTAGTCGCCCTCTCCGGTATAGCCAGTCCAGCCAGAACTGATTTCACTGGCTGCCTGACCACGAAGCGGAAATGGACAAGCGCCGGCCACCAACATGCCAGCCGACGCCACCAATGTGCCATCGAGGAAATCGCGGCGAGAAATAGGCTCGTTCAGACCAAGGATCTTATCGAGATGAGGACACCGACCCACCGCGATCTCCCTCTCAGCTCGTTTTCACGACGACGTCGGGAGTGCTCCCGAGAACTTTCCCATCGCTTACTTTCTATTATCTTCGGTTGATACCGTATGCTTTCGTTGTCTGTCGTTCGTGGTGCACGTTATTTAAGATCGTCGTTCCTGTCAAGCAGAAAGGCGAGAAGCGGCTAGACTCTTGGCGCAGGTCGTATCGATGAAACGCAAGAAATCAGGCATTGGAAAAAGCGAGGGTGCCGTGAAAAAATCGACTGGCGAAGATATGGTCCCGAAGGGCTAGGGTCTTCTCTCGTGGCGAACGCAACCTCCCGAGTTCTCCTTCCGGTGGCGGTGTGCTTGATCACATTCGCAGGCTCGCTCGCCGGAACTGGCGACGACAAGATACCCAATTACGTTGCCGGGAAACTCATTCAACTCAACGACAACGGCGCCTGGTCCTGGTTTATGGATCCGCGTGTCATCGTGGATAACGGCAAATTAATCGTCGGATCCGTTCGTGCCATCGGTGCCTTTCAAACCGGCGCAGCCGATCCACGCTGGGGTAACGTTGAGATAGCCGTCTACGACGTTGCGACTGGGAAGGTCGCGACCACGGTCCTGCATCCGCACCTCGAGCAAGACGATCACGATGCGCCGGCCTTCCTGGTCAGGCCCGACGGGCGTTACCTCGCCATGTACTCGAAACATGCCGCCGAGCGAAAAATGTATTACCGCATTTCGGAGCCGCACAACGCGCTCGCCTGGGGTCCCACGTTGAGCGTAGAGACGCCGGGCTCCGACGCCAACTATGCCGGCAACAACGACACCTATGCCAACCCGTTTCGACTACTCGACGGACGCATGCTCAACTTCTTTCGCGGCTTTCATCATGAGCCCAACTATATGGTCTCGAAAGACGACGGCCAGACGTGGACGTACGGCGGCCACTGGCTCTACGGAAAGGGCGGCTACAGCCCGTATCTGAAATACGCGTACGACGGCAAGGGCACCGTGCATTTTGTCGCCACGGAGGATCATCCCCGCAATTTTGACAACAGTCTGTATCACGGATATTTGCGAAACGGCACCATCTACGATTCCGACGGAGCGCGTGTCGGCGAGTTGAGTACTTCAACAGAAGCGACCATCCCCACTTGGGAGCTCACCAAGGTGTTTCAGGGAACTCCCGACAACGTCGCTTGGATGATCGATCTCCAACTCGATCGAGACGCTCGCCCTTACGTCTTGTTCTCCTGCCAAATCGACGGCCGCGGCTTGCCGCGCGGCCAGGGCGGGATGGATTTACGCTACCACTTTGCGCGCTGGGACGGCACAGCCTGGCACAGCGAGGAAATCGCTCACGCGGGTACTAGGCTTTACGCGGGCGAGGACGACTATTCGGGTTTAGGCGCGCTCGATCCCAAAAATCCAGACGTCGCCTATATTTCGACCAATGCCGATCCCGTCAGCGGTGCGCCGCTCGTGAGTCAGGCCGACCGCCGCCGCCACTATGAGTTGTTTCGCGGCACCCGCGACGCGCGCGCCGATAAATGGAATTGCGTCCCCTTTACACGTAATTCCACTTACGACAATCTCCGCCCCATCATTCCCAAGTGGAGCGATTCAAGAACGGCGCTTGTGTGGATGCGCGGCTCCTACTCCAACAATCACGGAGAATGGACAACCTTCGTTGTAGCTGTCATCCTGCCGCACGCCTAAATACCGCCAACAGCTCCCGTATGTTCAAGAAACTCAAACGAGTTGAAATAGCGTAACTTGCAGCTTTCCACAGGCTCTCCGACTGAAAAAACAGTGTCTACAATTTCGCTTTCACGGAGTTGTAGATTCAGGGAGAATCCAAGATGCTTTGGGCACGCATGCTGGCCTGCGTCACCGGAATGGTCAATCAAGAACTCCTGTTGCGGGGGCAGAGAACCGGATCCTCAGAGGTAAGATCAAGCATGGGTTGCTGCTTCCACTTCGGCTCAGTCCGACTGGGTTGTATATGCATCCCGCGAATCGTCAATCACAGTCTGCGGGGATTGGCTGATCCACTTTTTTCGAGAAGAATGGCCAGGTTGCGACGGGCGTACCTATAGAGGGTCTTTTTCAACCCAAGGCCTCCGCGGCACCTGGGATACGAAATAGCAGTCGCGTCAGAGCGTAGCTACGGCGGATGAGAGTTCGAGCTGATGCGAGGCGGCCACAAATTCAGCGAGAAAAGTTCTAAAATCGCCGGGCGCGCCACTTCCAGAACTGATCCCAGACCTCGCGCCTAGTCTCTTTTCACCAAAGGCGTCGCACGCCGTAGCTTTCGAAAGATGCTTCATTACTGATGATAGGTATATTCTCTGCTTGAGCTTGGGCAATGAGCGTACGGTCAAAGGGGTCTTTGTGAGGGCCGGTCAAGAGTCCAGCCCGAATACCATGCTCTGCAGAAATGGCTAACGGTTGAAAACCTTCGCGTTCAATTAGGCCAGAGAAATCCGCCGCCAGGTCAATAGCAGTCGGGAGTCTTCCCAGCCGGACCTTGATGGCGATTTCCCAAGCTGAAGCAGCACTTACGATGAGTGTGTTTTTGGTTTCCGCGATGATCTTTCGGGCGGCTCGCGTTAGCGCGGGATCATCGGAAAGCCACCACAGCAAAGCATGCGTATCGAGTAGCGCGCGCAGATGGACTACTCCCAGGTCTTCAGTTCGATCATCGGAAGGGGCTCAAAAAACTCAGGCCCAACCTGCAACTTGCCTTTCAACGATCCTGGCTGGCGTTTACCTTTGACCTCGCCGACCGGAACGAGTCGGGCTACGGGTTTTGACCCGCGTGCAATGATCACTTCCTCGCCCTCGGAAGCTTTCACAATTAGCCGAGAAAGATTTGTTTTGGCTTGGTGGATGGTGACGATACGCATCGCAGCTCCTTCGCTAACCTATATTAGCTGACTGGAGAGTCCCGCGCAACCCAGCTGGTTTTCTTGGGACAACTTCGAATTGATATCCTGCTCGCTCCAGGGAGATCCATCTGTGGCAAGGCTGCCACAAAATCCGGCGAGGAAAGTTCTAAAATCGTCCCCTTGGCCGCCACCGCCTTCTGGGTCTTATTTTCAAGAGCCATGCCCTTTACCTCGTCTCGAACTCAAGTCCAACGCTCGGCCCGAATGAGACCAATTCGGTATGCGCATGAATCAGGTATTGCGTCCATCTTCGTGATCTCACAAACCCTATAGGTTATACTTCGCAGGTAGGCGTTCCTTATGTTCCGGAGTCTGCTTGCTGCGCTACTGCTTCTTGTTGCCCCCTCCCTAGTCTTCGCCCAAACGCAGACGATGCCCGAGGCACGGTCAGTGCCAAGAAAGGAGACGTGTACCCTTTCTGGAACAGTGGTCCGCAAGCTGGATGGCGCGCCGCTGAAAGGGGCCACGGTGTGGCTCGGAAGTGATGAAAATCGCGAGCACACGATCGCCACGACAACTGCGGCAGACGGGCGTTTTGAGTTGAGAAACGTCCCTGAGGGGCGCTACACATTGACTGTGCACCGCAATGGATACGTTGACGCGCAATATGGTCAGAAGAAACCTAACGATCCGGGATCAACGTTGACTTTAAGGCCGGGCCAAAAGTTGGTTGACCTGGTCTTCAAGCTGGGACAAACCGGGGTGATCACGGGACGCGTATCCGACGAGGACGGCGCGCCCATGCAGGGCATCCGTGTCAATGCAGTCCGCGAAGTGCACATCAACGGAAAAATGCAGTTACAGTCGGCCGATGCGCGCGAATCGGATGATCTGGGAGAATTCCGGCTCTTTGGACTCTTACCTGGACGCTATCTGATTTCCGCTGAGCCTGAGACCTGGAACCGTGTAGTTGGGGACCTCGAGTTCTCCGGAGCTGACAAGAGCGGTGGAGAAAAAGGCTACGCGAGACTCTACTATCCCGGCGCGACCGATTCGGGAAAAGCTTCCGTGATTACTGTCAAGGAGGGCGACGAGATAGCGTCCATCGACATTCTGATGAAGCAAGTTACGGTATATCGGGTTCGCGGAAAGGTCGTGAGTCTGCTGCCAAAACCGAGCGGAAGAAGGTGGTTTCAAGTGCAAGTATTGCGGATAGATCAGGGAGCAGGGTGGGAAAGCATAGGTGCAACATCTGCGGGCGATGCCGACGGCTCCTTTGAAATTCGAGAGATCCCACCGGGGAATTATACTATTCGGGTTATGTCGCGGTCAGACGGCGGAAGAATGCTTGTCACCCAGCAGGACATCACTGTTGGGAACGCAGACCTGGAAGGACTGACGCTGACCGTCGCGGAAGGTGTGAACATACCTGGGCGAGTCACCTGGGAGGGAGCGCCGAGGCTTGAAAGACAACGATTCGTCATCGCGGCGATCTCGACGGAGAACGAGCCATTCCCGGTCACCCACGCCGAGGTTGACGAAAACAACCAGTTCATGCTGAAAGACGTTCATGACGGAGAGTTTCGGCTTGATGCGTGGGGAATCTCGAAGGACTGCTACATCAAAGAGGTGCGTTACAGCGACAGCATGGTACCGGACGCGACCATTCGTGTTGCGAAGGCCTCGGGCGGGCCACTGGAAATCACGCTGAGTTCTCGCGGGGCACATGTGCAAGGCGCAGTGCTAAATGAAGATACTCTTCCGGCGGTTAGCGCGTGGGCAGTGGCGATTCCGGACAAGAAAACGCGCCGCGCATCCTATTCTGCCAATACGGATCAGTACGGCCATTTCGAAATGCGCGGATTGCCGCCGGGGAAATACAAACTCTTCAGTTGGGCAGGGCTGCAGCAAGGCGCCTGGGAAGATCCGGAGTTCCTGAAAGAGTATGAGGCGAAGGCCACGGTTATCGAAGTAAACGAAGGCGACACCAAGACAGGAGCGGTGGATCGCCGGCAAGCGCGCCCGGCGCGAGCGTTGCGCGGGCGATAACCTTGCTCGTGGTCTTCAGAAAATCGCGTTTGTACATGGTTGCCCCGTTCGATCGAACAAAAATGTTGCGCCGCTAGCTCGCCCAGCTTAGCAACTGCTCCAAGCCGGCGGCCGCATTGGATACCGTGCCGCGCGGCAAGGAAGGTCCGATAGCGATGGCTTCGTTGTGACCTTCGAACCACACCAGGAACGAAGATTGTTCGGCTCCCGGGAGCCGCTGGAGGTTCAACCAGTTGTAGTAGGCGCCCATGTCCGCATCGATCAAGGAGCCGAGAGGATCGAGTTCGGCAGCTTCACGGCCGGCGGAGAGCATCTCGTTCATGGGCTTCTGGCGCTGGCGCGAGGCGAAGCGGACCAGCAACGTGAGCGGCTGGGCGCGCCGGAGGGCTTCGCGCGCGGTCCATTGCGCGAAGGTGGTGCTAAAAATCTGAGTGCCGGAGCCTTCGGTCAACATCTTCACCTGGAAGCGATCCAGCACGGCGTCGCCGACTTTGGCGAAACCGAGATCCGCAGGACGAATTTGCGCGAGGTGCGTGCGCAGCGCCTCAGGCCCCATGCCGGGGCGCTGAATTTCGATGCGAATTTTGGCGGACAACGCAGCGCGCACGGGTTCGAGCGCGTGGTAGGAGACACAAGTAAGCGTGGGATCGTGAGCCGCGGCTTGGCCGCCATCGATGTACCAGTGAGCGTAGGGAAGCGGATGCTCCTTGGCGCGGGCGGCGACCACGCTCAGCAAGAGTTCGAGGCCGTTGTCCGGCTTGACGCCGCTGAAATAGGCGCCGTGCGCGCGGAGCTTGCGAAAGAGGGGCTCGTCATGAACGGCGACCCCTTGGCCGATGACGGTGATTCCGAGGCGCGGCACGGGCGGCGGCTGCGGCGGCACAACCGCGCGCAAACGATCGGCGTAAGCAAGCGCCGCAGTTCGAAAAGGATCCAGTTGATGGGTGGTCCAAAGATGAGAGGAGAGTTGTTCCACAAACTGGCCGGGGGCATTGACCCAATCGAAGTTTTCGAGCTGGGAGGAAAGACGGATTTGCGCGAAGCCTCGCAGCCAGTCCTTGATTTGTTCTGAAGAGAGAGAGTTCAGGTTGGCGAGTTCTCTTTCCAGGGCGCGGCGCTCGGCGGGAAACTTGAAATCGTATTCAATGACTTCTCGCAACAGGCTGGGCAGGAAGCTCAGCGGCAAGCGTTGCAGCGCGGAAACATAGCTGCTGACCAGTTTCCTTGCTTCCGGCGGGTAGCCATTGAACTGCTCCGGTTTGAGATCGGATGGAAGCATAAATTTACAAAAGTTCCGGTATCGGTTTGCCTTCCGCGAGCGAAGCGGAAAATCCGAGCATGGATCCAAGAGTTGGGACAAGATCGGTGGACTCCATCGGGCGGTCGAAAACCACGCCCTCGCGAACGCCAGCGCCCAGCGCCATCATCCAGGTAGTGCGCGAGAGCGCATCGCCGGTGCGATGATGCTGGAATCCGTTGCCGCCGGAATCGTCATCCGAGTCGCGGCCGAAGTCCGGCAGAATAAACAAGGTTGTTTTGCCGGCATACTCGGGCTCGCTCTGGATGGTTTTCCGTAGGCGCCGGCGTGAGCGATATCGATATCGTGCATGGTGATCCATAGAAGGCTCGGCGCTTGCTGTCTCATGAGCTGACGAACGATGTAGACGGAAAGCTCGTCGGGGCTGGACAAGGTGAGCGCATGGGCCTTGAAGTCGTCGACGGAGAGCTTCAGCATCATTCCCAATTGCTGCAATTCAAATTCGCTGCCAGCGAGTTCCGGAGTGTGGAAAGGCGTCTCATAGTTATCGCGGAGCAGATGCTCGTAGTCCGGGCCGCCGCCGGAAGTGGCAGCCGTCAGAAGATGCTTCGGCAGAATTACTTTTGCGCCCAATCCCGGGCCGTAGGAACGGTGGCTGCTTTCTCCAATGCGATTGAACCCGTTGCTGGGAGCGACGACCCAGGCATCGGAGGCGGGGCGCTTCAAGTCCTTGCGGAAATATTCGAAGACGGTCGGATGTGCGGGAGGAAGGGAAGCAAAATTGTTGATGGTTTCGTAGACACCAGTCGCCAGGCTGGCGGTTGCCACGTAGTGGCCGAGGATTCCGCGATTGACCATCTGCGTGAAAAAGGTGGACTGAGGGATGAGTTCGCGCATGAGGTGCGGAATGTATTCCTGGCCTTCAGGAGCAAAAGTTTCCTGGTCGCGCGCGCCGCCGCCGAAGGTGATGACGACCACTTTTCGCTTGCCGGCAGGGATGCCCGTTCGAGCGAACAGGCAAGCGGGCAGAAGGGAACTGCCCAATGCAAGTCCAGCACCAGTACGCAGAAATTCGCGGCGAGTCCAAGCGAGTTGGCGCGCGAGTTCTTGAGGACTGGATGCTTTCCCGGCGGCCAGACGAGGCCGCTCCATTGCGTTTCGCGATGAAGGATGAAAACTCATTCAATCTGAACGCTTTCCGTAGAAACCACGACGCGGCCGAATCGGTCTCAAGACATCCGTCAGACGCGCTGAAACTTTTTTCATGCCCGTTCCGTGAAACCCCTAGTGAATCACGGTTTTCGCGGCGGGGGAATCCTCGCCGAATAAACAAATTGCCGAATTTCGGCGCGTTGCTTGTCTAGGTCGGCGAGGTGCTGTTCGCGGAGCCGCTGATACACCTGGAACTGCTGCTGGGCACGGTCCTTTTCGCCGGTGCGAACGTAAGCCTGGCCGAGACGATAGTAAGCGTCGACTAGATCGGAATTGAGCTCAAGCGCGCGGACATACTGCGGGATGGCTCGGGCATACTTATTTTGGTCGGAGTAGAGATTGCCGAGCTGCAGGTGGGCTTCCGCGAGCTTGGGGTCGAGCGCCAGCGATTTGCTCAACAGGGATTCAATTTGATGGAGATCCAAGCTGGGATCCTGGGCGCGCTTGCCCTTCCATAGGCTCATGGCGTAATAGTAGAGCGCGCGCGCGTTGTTTGGCTGAAGCTCCGCGAAGCGGCGGAAGCGCTGGATGACTTCGTCCGCCTGGCTGGGAGAGCTATCGTAGGCCCTGGAGAGAAAAAGATAGCAACCAGGATCGGCGGGATTGAGATCGGCAGCCTTCAGAAGCGATTTGACAGCGTCGTCATAGTTGCCGCGCGCGTAGAGAGCCATGCCAAGACCGATCATCAGGCGCTGCGAAGCGGGATAGCGTTCGCAAGCTTGCTGGAAGACCTCCACGGCGGGTCCGACCGTGCGATGGAGAAGGAGCTCACTTCCCCAGTCAAAGAGGTTGCTCTCGGTGGGATCCATGTGCGCGGCGATTTCGTATTCATTTGCCGCGGGCACGAACTGCCCGTCTTTTTCTTCCACTTCGCCAAGCAGATTGTGCAATTCCGCGGCGTTCTTGCGTTTCAGAAGATCCTGGATCAGTTGCCGGGCGTCCGCGAGCCGGCCGATTTGAATGTAAGCGAGAGACAAGTCGTAACCGTTATCGTAGGAGGAAGGATCGATTTGCTGGGCCTTTTCTAGAAAGGGCGCGGCGTCAGCGACTTTGCCGGAGCGAACATAGGCTTCGCCGAGGTTGTGATTGGTGTCGAAGCTGGGCGGGTCAAGCTCTACCGCTTTCTTGAACTGCTCGGTGGCGAGACCGAGTTTTCCCAGACGCGCGAAATTGACGGCAAGGTTGGTTCTGGCGGGCGCGGAGGCCGGCTTCAAGTGCACGGCCTTCTGGAGATGTTGCGTGGCTCTGGCGTCCTGCGATTGCGCGGAGTAGACCAATCCAAGGAGTTCTTGCACTTCAAAACTTTCAGGAGCTTCGCGCACTAGGTTCTCCAACTTTGCGGCGGCTTCGGCATAATGGCCCGAGTCATATTGAGCGACAGCCGCCTGGAATTCGCGATCCGAGTCGCGACTCTGCGGGGGGCCAGCAGCGGCCGCCGCCAGCCGGCACGCCACAAGAGCCGGGAAGAAGGCTAAACAGACCAACCGGTTTCGTATCATCACGATGATTGCAGATTACCACCGCGCAGTGGCCGGCGGGAGCAGGGGACTCAGAGAAAACCAGGGTGAAAACAAAGGGCGGCCCCAGCCGATGGGAGCGCCCTTTGCGGGGTGTCACTTGGGGCCTAATAGTAAAGCTTCAAAGCGAACTGGATCTGCCGCGAGTCATAGGGAGCGTCGCGGGTTGAGCCAATTTCACCGAAATTGGAATTGCTGAAATTGGTGGACCCGGAGATGGCGACCACCCCGTTGCCGCCGAACCCGGGAGCGTTAAAGTTGGGATGATTGGTAATGTTGAATATCTCCGTCCGAAACTGGAGGCGCATGCGCTCGTTGAACGGAATGTCCTTGAAGACGGAGAAGTCCAGGCGATGGAATCCCGGTCCGGGAACCTGTGCTGGGCCACCGCCCAGCGCAGAAATCCCACAATTGACAAGCGGGGCTCCAATCGTTGCCTGTGTACACTTCGGTGGTTGAGTGAAGGCGCTGCGGTTTCCAAACCAGCTAAGCTTTCCATGTGCGTCTGTGTGCAGGCCGAGATCCAAGGGTTGCCCACTCACAAGGAGATCGTAGCAGCCTGTCCCCGTGGTGGTGCCGTTGGGGCAACCAAGCGTGATTGGCTGGCCACCTTGCAGGGTGGTGATCCATTGAACGCTCCAACCGCCTACGAGCTTGTCCGCAGCACCCGCAGCGCTAGACATGAATTTCTTGCCTTTGCCGAAGGGGAGTTGATACCCGCCACTGAAATGGAAGACGTTGCGGATATCGAACGAAGCAAGTCCGCGATCGTGCTGAATCCCCACACCCGGAACGTCGGGAGCCCGATACCCCCTAAGGCTTCCGCCGTTCAGCAAATCCCCAGCGTCCGATAGTGTCTTCGACCATGTGTACGTGGCTAGGAGGTTTAAGCCGCCCGAAAATTGCTTTTCGACCTTCGTTTGCAGTCCATGGTAAGCACTACTGCCCTCGGTTGCGGCGTAGCTTGCGCCCCGGCTAAAATCATGAAACGGCAGGAATTGTGACGTCTTCTCTCCGGCTGGCAAGCTGGCAGGCAAGACTTGGGTGACGTTGTTGGAACCCGGAAACGACTCCAAATGCCGCGCCAGCGACGTCACGTAAGCTGCTTGAACGGACATCGAGTGAGTCAGTTGATACTGCAGGGTGAGATTGCCGCTCATGGAGTAAGGAGTCTGGTAGTTGTATTGGATTCCACGTAACGACAACCCGGATGCGAGAACCTGAAGTGGACTGAGTGGGTTGCATGAAAAGCCGGACTCAAAGGTCGGAGTGTTGCCCGTCGCGGCAGTAGCGGGACAGCCCACATAGTTGGTGGGGATTTGAGATGGAATTGTGGCCGTTCCACTACTGCTGTCTCCATAAGAGAAATTGAACTGGAAGGGATAGTTCTCGCCGATGTTGGGCGAAAACCCGCGGTTTTCAAAGCCGTTGTAGAACATGCCGAATCCGCCGCGCACCACCAACTTGGGGTCAACTTGATAGGCGAAGCCCACCCTGGGTGCAAAATTGTTCTTCTGAGAATTGCCAAGCCCTCCGCCGTAAGCATTGGTAGCGAGACACTTGATACTGTCTTGAGCAAGCAAAGTGGTGAAGCTTACAGAGACGAACGTGTTGTCGCAGGAGTTCTTCCCCCCGGGCATTAAGTAAGTTGGACCGTTGAGCGGACCGCCCGAGGGAATGAAGTTAGCCTGATTTCCATGGTGCTCGTAGACCAGCCCAAAGAAATCCCAGCGCAGGCCGAGGTTAACGGTCAGCTTGCGAGTAAGCTTGATGTCGTCGTTACCATACACACCGTAATAGTTTTTGCCGTTGTCCGTGAGAGAAATGTTGGAGAGGTAGATCTGCGTCGGGCCACCGAGGAATCCAACTGTGCCGCCATTGGCAGCGCCAGCCGGTGTTAGCAGGAAATTCGCGATGCCGGTGTTGCTATTCGAGTTGTTGGGGATGTCCGTGTAGTTACCGTTGAAATCGAATTCTCCACGCGACCAGGGGGGTTGCAGCGTCGAGAATTTAACGTGCTGATACTCGATTCCCATTTTGAAAGTATGTTTGCCGTAGATCTTGGTGACGTCGTCGGTGAGCTGGATCGTCGAGGTCACTTCGTCCGAGGGCAGAAACGCGTTGCTGCCCAAAGTTTGCAAACCGTTGATTCCGAAAGCGGGAAGCCCGCCATTCAGAGACTGTTGCGAGACGCCCAGAATGCCATACGTCGCTGGGATGTTCGTTAAGTTACTGGCCTCCGGCGAATAGCGCGAAGTGTGAAGGTAATTCAAGCCGCCGCGAGCTACGTTCACCAGCGAGGGCGAAAACGTATGGGTATAGCCGAGCGCGCTTTGCTGCGCATTCGCCGTTTGCGTTCCTTGCTGGAAGCCGCCGCCGTCGGCAATACCGCCGAAAATACCGGGAATGAGCTGGGGATCGTCGACAAAACTAAAGCGGTAAAACAGAGTGTCCTTTTGGCCAAAGTTGATGTCCATCCGCGAGTCAAACGCGTTGCGATGTTCATCGAGCTTGGGTGAATTGGCGAAATTGCTGGAAATCCCGGCGCTTGTCGGCAAGGGATAGAGTTTCAAAAGGGCAATTGCGTTCGCATCTAACCGTCCGGCGGGAATCTGGTTCAGGCCGCAAGCTGTGGTAAAGGCTAAGGTGCTCGGGCCGCAGGAGGTCCCGAATGGGTCACGGACAAAGCCGCTGGACACAGCGGTCAATCCAGATACGGAGTCAACCGCACCCGCCGTGACCGGCCGCGTGGTTGTGGGATCGAAGATGGTTCCAGTCGGGACCGTCCGACCGAGTGCGTCTTTTTGCGTTCCGCTCTGAGAGTTGATGAGGTCCGATAGGTCTGTGAAGCCGGAGTTTCGCTCTGCTGCCGTGGGAACACTGCCCGTGAGAATCGTTCCTTGGATTCTCCGGAATCCCTCGTAGTCGCCGAAGAAAAAGACCTTATTTCGGCCGTCCAACAGGTGCGGGATGACTACGGGCCCGCCGGCGGAAACGCCAAACTGGTTCTGGCGCAATTCACCTTTTGGTCTTCTACCGGCATTTTCAAAAAAATCTGCGGCGTCGAGCTTGTCATTGCGGAAAAACTCCCAAACGGCGCCGTGTAGCTCGTTGGTGCCGGATTTGATCGTGGCGTTCAGAACGGCAGCACCGGAGCGGCCGTATTCGGCGCTAAAACCAGTCGTTTGGACTTTGAATTCTTCTATGGCATCCACCGGGGGCAGCACCACAAAGTTGGTGCCGTTGAGGAAGTCCACGGTGTCCGAATTGTTGTCAATGCCATCGAGCAAGTAATTATTTTGGGCAGGCCGGTTGCCATTGGCTGCGAAGGCGCCGCTAGCGGCGTTGCCGCGCGTGTCAGCCTGGGGCGTGTTCACACCAGCAGCAAGCTGAGCCAGAAAGGTAAAATTGCGCCCGTTCAGGGGCAAATCATTGACACTGCGCGAATCGACAACCTGACCGACGGACCCGCTTTGGGTTTCGAGCACAGGAGGAGCCGCGGATACTTCCACGATCTCGGTCACCGAGCCAGGCTTGAGCGCGAAATTGATCACTACGTCGGCGCCCACGTTAACCGGGATGTTCGTTTGCGTCATGGTCTGGAATCCTTGGAGGGACGCCGTGAGCTTGTAACTCCCGATTTTGACGGGTGTGAATTTGTAACTCCCATCCGGCCCTGTGCTGGTGGAGAGGGCCGCACTGGTGCCTTCGTTTGTAAGCGTAACTCTAGCGCCGTTGACCGGCGCCCCCGAGGCGTCTGTCACCGTCCCTAGAAGGGTACCAGTATCAAC
>WNFO01000368.1_pt1 | contig 32312 bp, 25 predicted proteins | sample 5400251 | NCBI WGS metagenome assembly WNFO01 (sample SAMN13153354, study PRJNA577476) | soil metagenome | isolation source: 100 cm saprolite under Madrone tree | place: USA:California | collected 2016-06-14
GGACGTAGAGCCTTTGCCGGTCCATGATTCAGTGCTTGGCATTGATGTGGGCTTGGAATCGTTCGCCGTCACCAGTGATGGGGAAATCACGAGACAACCCACGTTATTATCGGAGGGCACAAAGGGAATTGCGCCGAAAGCAACGTCATGTGTCTCGCTGTACCAAATGTTTTTCGGGCTGGCGCAAGGCCGGTAGGCTCACCGCCAAGCTGCACCGCCATGTGTTCCCATCAACGCAATGATTTTCAACACAAACTATCCCGTGAACTGGTGAACCACTACGGTCTCATAGCCGTGGAAGATTTCAATGTCCAAGGCTTGGCCGGCGGTATGCTTGCCAAATCGGTACACGATGCCGCATGGTCCTCCTTTATCCGAAAGCTGCTCTATAAGGCTGAAAGTGCCGATCGAGTGCTTGGTGAAAGTAGACCCGAGAGGAACCTCGCAACCGTGCCCTGGTGGAGAGCCTGCTCCGAAGAAACTTTGGAATCGGCTCCATCGGTGTTCGCGTGGTCTAAACACAACCCGCGACCACGCCTCAACATTGGAAATTCTACGGCGCGGACTGCGCCTAAGAACCGAAACGCCTGCCATAACGGGCGTGGCTCTTGAAGCCCCTAGCTTTCGCTATGGGGCGTAGTCACTAACCCTATTCGCGTCATCAATTTATCTTGCTTTCGATCCTGCTCCTGATGTACAAGCTACCGGGACCTAGCCGCCCACACACGTGTGTACCTCAGTCAGCCTGCCAACGGTGAGACTTCAGCTTTCTGCCGCTTGCGCCAAAGTTTCTGCGCCGCGGTTCTTACGGGAGATCCCTATGAATTCCACGTCGAATTCCACGTCGAAGATTTTGCTTGCTCTTTTGCTCGCTCTGTTCTGCACCGACCTGGCCTTCGCGCAAGGCTCAGCCACCGGCGACCTGCATATCACGGTGAAGGATGAGAAGGGAAGCCTGATCACCAACGCCACCGTGGCGGCACGAGAGCAAAACAAGGGATTCGAACGCGCGACAACTCTTAATACAGAAGGCGAATACCGCCTGCTCTCACTGCCTCCGGGCATGTACACGGTCACCGTCGAGGCGCCTGGCTTTGCCAAATTCGAGGCGCACAACCAGCAAGTCACGGTGGGGCAGATGCGAGATCTGCCCGTCACTGTCTCGATTGGGAGCGTGCAGACCGTCGTCAGCGTAAGTTCGGAAGCCGAACTGGTCGAAACCTCGCGCAGTTCAACCACCAACACCATCGATCAGCGCCGCATCGACAACCTGCCCATCAACGGCCGCAACTACATCAACTTCACCCTGACCGACTCCCAGGTGGTTCGCGACAATGCGCCCAATACCGGCGCCGCGCCCACCTCCGGACTCAACATGAGCGGCCAGCGGGCCCGCTCGAACCTGGTCAACGTCGACGGCGCCGACGCCACCGACAATTCCGTGAACGGCGTTCGTTCCACGGTCTCGCAGGAAGCCGTCCAGGAATTCCAAATCATTGCCAACAGCTATGCGGCGGAATATGGGCGGGCGGCGGGCGGCGTGGTCAACATCATCACGCGCTCGGGATCGAACGACTTGCACGGCGACGTGTATGGATACCTGCGTAACCGGAATTTCCAGGCGGTGAATCCGTTCAGCACGGTTCCCAACCCGGCATACACGCGCGTGCAAGCGGGCGCCGCGTTCGGCGGACCGATCCGGAAAGACAAGACCTACTACTACTTTTCCTACGAGGTCACACGCCGGCACGAAACCGGATTTTCCAGTATTGGGCAGAATAACTTCGGCCTGCAGTCTTTCGATGCCACTGGTATCTTTAATCCTCTCGCGCCCGCGGGCACTTTCACCATGCCGGCGACCCCGGCACAGGTCGCTTTCCTGACTCCGTTCGCACAGGCGGGCCCGGCGCCGGCAGGAGTCCAGTTCTACACCTGGCTGGTGGGAGCTTCTTCGTGGCTGGGGACAACCGGAAACCAGCAGTCGTTCGGCTTGCTACCGTTCGCCCCGCCCGGATCCGGGGCCCGTCAATTTCCCACCACCTGCAACGTGGTGGTGGCTCCGATTTGTGCGGGTATGCCAACTTCATTTCAGAGCCTGAATTCGCAGATCGGCAATTTCCCCGTTTTTGAGGGAACGAGTCTGTATTCGCTGCGTCTGGACCACAACGTGAGCAACAACAATCGCCTGATGTTCCGCGTGAACGTCAGCCCCAGTACGGTCACCGGCATTGAAGTCGGGGGGCAGAGCCAGCCCTTCGGGCAGAACGCTTATTCGCGTACCTCCGAGCAGACCTACCGGGATGTCGCCGGGACGGTGCAGGACACCTGGACGCTGGGCAATACAAAGATGAACGAGTTTCGCTTCCAGTACGCCCGGCGCGGCCTTTCTTACTTCTATAACACCGCGATTCCGGGAGGCGCCGACCCGGCCGTGAATATTCCGGGCTTCGCCTATTTCGGGCGCGAGCCTTACTCCTACATTCAGCGGACTGAACAGCGCTACCAGTTCACCGACAACTTCTCCTGGAGCATCGCCCATCACGAGACCAAGTTTGGGGCGGATTTCAACTATCTCCCGCTGCGGGCGACCTTCACGGTGAACTACGGCGGCGTCTATGACTTCGGCTCATTCAGCGCGGCGAATCTGGGTTTCCCGTCGGCCTTTCCGAGCCTGTCAGCCGTGCAGGCTTACGGCGCTGGTCTTCCCGGGGACTTCATCCAGGGCTTGGGCAGTCCGAGCGATACGTTCTCGAACAAGCCGCTCGGTCTGTTCTGGCAGGATTCCTGGAAGATTCGCTCGAACCTCACGTTGAACTACGGTGTCCGTTACGACGTCGAGTTTCCCCCCAAGTTCAAGCCCCCGACCGGCCTTGCTTTGGCGGGCTACAACCTGTTGGGGCTCCAGAAAGGCATCCAGACCGACAAGAACAACTTTCAGCCGCGCGTTGGTATCGCCTGGGATCCCAAGGGCGACGGCAAAACCGTCGTGCGCGGCTCCTACGGACTGTTCTACGATCACCCATTGCTGGGACTCTACTTCCTGGGCGATGCTTCGGACGGTTCCACCAGCGGCCAGCTAGCCTTTGCCGGAACCAGTCTTTGCAGCGGGCCGGGCAACCCCGGCAACCTGAACGCGATCACCATCTTCCAGGGGTTGCCGATCAATGTCCCCAGCGCTCAAAATCCCTGTGCCGCCACGCTCAACCCCGCGACCGCGACCGCGCTCGGATTTCTGCCCAACCAGCAGCAATTCCAGGCACTGAATTTCCCGCAATCTGTGTTTCTGAACCAGAACTACCTGAACCCGGCAACCTTTCTGCCGCTCGGCTTCCAGCCCTTCGGCTATCCGCAAGCCAAGAACTTCGTTTACGCGTATTCGCAGCAGGCTAACCTCACGATTGAGCGCGACTTGGGCCGGGGGTTCGCCTTGTCATTGGCCTACAACTTTAACGGCGGGCGTCACCTGAACCGGCCGATCAATGCCAACACCGTTCGTGGCGACCTCATGCTGGCGAATTTTATCGCCGCAAGCAACTACGCGGCTGCCCACGGCCAGACTCCGCCGTCGAGTCCCTTTACGGTGGGTTGTGTGTTTACGCCGACTGGATCCCCGGTCGCGGTCGACTCTTCTCTGATGAATTTCTTCCGGCCTTCCGGTCTTAACCCATCGGTTGCGGGCGCCATGCTCGCCTTCGGCGGCGCCCCTGGCGCCGCGTGCGTCAATTACGGACAGCAGATCCTGCAAGGCCTGAAAAGCCAGGGATTCAACGTCAACTGCGACCCGGCCAGCCTGGCTGGCTGCGTCCCGTTCGGCGACATGGATGCCAACTACTCAAATGGCAGCTCGATCTATCATGGCTTTACCACGAATCTGCGCAAGCGATTCGGAAACCACTACGAGTTTCTTGCCTCCTACACCTGGTCGCATTCGATCGACGACTCCACGGACTTGCAGTCCACGCTGACGCCGCAAGACAGCTACTTTCCCGGGCTGGAGCGCTCCACCTCCCTGTTCGACCAGCGGCACCGCTTCGTCTTCAGCGGCGTTTATCAGACTGGTAAGCTGAGCGGGGCCGGCTTTGCGAGCCAGCTCTTCAGTGACTGGACGTTTGCTCCGGTCGTCGAAGTCGCGTCGGGCCGGCCGTTCAACATCATCACCGGCAACGGGGACAACCTCCAACTGTCCTCTCTAACCGGGCGTCCCAATACCGTAGCCAATGCCCCCTGCGTGGCTGCCGGATTTCCCCTCTACAGCTCGAAATACTCGCCGACCAAGACCTTGCAGGAACCGTGTCCGGAGGGGAACTTCAACGGAACCCTGCTTTCCCTCGACGGAACCCTCGGCCGCAACGCCGGGATTGCGCCGTGGACGGTTTTCGACGATTTGCGCGTGGCCAAGCGCATCTACTTCGGCGAACGTGTCAGCATGGACCTGATTGCCGACATGTTCAACATTGCCAACCGGTTCAACGTCTCGGCGGTCAGCCCGCTGTTCACCAACGCCGGCCAACCGACCGCGGCATACGATCCGCGGCAGTTCCAGTTCGCACTCAAACTGAACTGGTGATTCGGCCATTCGAGCACTGCGGGGTCTGGATCCTGTCAGCGCACAGGGTCCGGACCCGGAGTCGTCCATGCCCGCTGTCGTCGGTCCCCCCTTTCGTGCTTCCACCTCCGCCTTGTAAACTAGTTCACAACGATTCGCGCCGCCCGTCTCGCATCCTTGGAGGACATCCCATGAATCGCAGACGCTTTCTGCAAGCGGCCACCGCGGCAACACTTCTGACCGGTCTCGAAAGCAAGCGCGCGCGGGCCGCCTCAAAACCCGTCCCCACCCGAACCCTTGGACGCTCCGGCGAAAAGGTCTCCATGGTCGGTCTGGGCGGCTACCACATCGGGATGCAGTCCGACGAGCAAGACAGCATTCGCATCATTCGCACCGCGCTCGACAACGGCATCAACTTTCTCGACAACTGCTGGGACTACAACGGCGGCCAGAGCGAACTGCGGATGGGCAAAGCGCTGCGCGACGGCTACCGCCAGAAAGCCTTCCTCATGACAAAGATCGACGGCCAGACCCGGAAGGCCGCCGCACAGCAGTTGAACGAATCTCTTCGCCGCCTGCAGACCGATCACATCGACTTGTTGCAATTCCACGAGGTCATCCGCGACAACGACCCCACTCGTATTTTCGCAGAGGGCGGGGGTATCGAAAGCGTGCTCGAGGCCAGGAAGCAAGGCAAAGTCCGCTACATCGGCTTCACCGGCCACAAAAGCCCCGACATTCACGTCAAGATGCTGGAAACCGGATTCGCCCATGGTTTCACGTTCGACGCAGTACAGATGCCGCTGAACGTGATGGATGCTCATTTCGACAGTTTCGAAACCAAGGTTCTTCCGTTGCTGGTGAAGCACCAGATCGGTGTGCTGGGCATGAAGCCGATGGCGAACGGGATCATTCTCCGCAGCAAGACCGCGACGCCCCTCGAGTGCCTGCACTACGCCATGAATTTGCCCACCAGCGTGGTCATCACGGGATGCGAGTCGCTCCCGATCCTGCGGCAGGCCATGGACGCCGCCCATGCCTTCCAGCCAATGAGCACCGCTGCGGTCACGCAACTGCTCGCAAAGACCGCGCCGGTGGCCGGCAACGGAGAATTCGAACCCTACAAGACCTCCCATGACTTCGACGGCACTTTTCACAATCCGCAGTGGCTGGGCTAAGTAAAGCCGAATAGAACTGCCATCCGGAGCAAAGGGAAGCTAGCCATGAACCTGAACGGGCGGGCATCGGGTCCGGCTGCGCTTAACATGACGATCGAGCCTTGTGTCCTAAGCTTGCCCGCCAGCACCCGAGAGCCGCCCCGCCGGGCGGAAAAAATTCCGGTGATACACTTTCCGTTCACCCATCCTTGGCGCTTGCCCGGAGTTCGGTTTTCATGCCCCAGTCTTCTGCTCCCACGAAGCGAACCCGCGTCTTCCGCGAAGCCGAGCGCGCGGTCTACGATCGCGACGCGGTGTACCGCATTCTCGATGAAGGGTTCATCTGCCACGTAGGTTTCAGCGTGGAAGGTCAGCCGTTTGTCATTCCAACCGCCTACGGCCGTTCCGGCGACCAACTCTACCTTCACGGCTCAGCTGCCAGCCGCATGCTGCGCAATCTCGAGAGCGGCATCCCGGTTTGCGTCACGGTAACGCTGCTCGATGGCCTGGTGCTCGCGCGCTCCATCTTCAATCACTCGATGAACTACCGCTCGGTGGTCATTCTCGGCACGGCTAACCTGGTGCAGGATCCGGCGGAAAAACTCGAAGCGCTCCGTCTGCTGTCCGAGCACATCCTCCCCGGCCGATGGGCCGACTCGCGCTATCCCAACGAGAAGGAGTTGAAAGCGACGCTTGCTCTGCGGCTTCCGATCGACGAATTCTCCGCGAAGGTGCGCCAGGGCCCGGCGATCGACGACGAACACGATTACTCGTTCCGCACCTGGGCCGGAGTGATTCCGCTCGCCACCGTTGCCGGCACGCCCGAGCGCGACGCCCGCTGTGACCCGGGTATTTCTGTACCCGCATACGTCAGCGCGTACACTCGTACACGCGGGTAGAGGCGCGGACCGCCGCGTCTGCCGTCTGAAGCACCCGGGGCATACCAACCGGGGACCACGATGCCCGAACTGAGGGAGAGAATTGCCGCGCAAGTGGACGCTGTTGGAAATGAGCTGATCTTGTTCCTTCAAAACCTGGTCCAGCTCCCCAGCCTTCCCGGCCGCGAGCAGAAAGCGCAACGCTTCGTCGCCGACAAGCTCCGCGCACTCGGCCTCAGGGTGGACGTGGTCTCCTCCGAATTCGACGAACTGAAAGACCATCCCGCGTTCAGCGATGACGGCGTACCCTTCCGCGAGCGCCTCAATGTCATCGGACGCTGGCCAGGCACGGGGCGCAGCTTAGACGCCGTACCAGCTTTGTCGCTCATCCTCAACGGCCACATGGACGTGGTTCCCACCGGTAGCGAGGCGCGGTGGTCGGGTTCACCCTGGAGCGGAGCCATCCGCAACGGCAAGCTCTACGGCCGCGGATCCTGCGACATGAAGGCCGGAGTTACGGCCAACATCTTTGCGGTTCAAGCGCTTCAGACCTTGGGCTTCAGCCCGGCCGCGGACGTGCTCGTCGAAAGCGTGATCGGCGAAGAGAGCGGGGGCGTGGGCACGCTCACGACCATCGTGAAGGGATTCCAGGCGGACGCGGCCATCATCACCGAACCGACTCGTCTGCATCTGTGCCCGGTGCAGTCAGGAGCGCTGAGCTTTCGCGTAAGAGTGGCGGGCCGCGCGATTCACGCCTGCATGAAACCTTACGGCGTCAGCGCCATGGAGAAGTTCTATCTCGTGCTGCAGGCAGTGCAGGACCTCGAGCGCAAGCGCCACGTCGAATACCGCAATCCGCTCTACGAAGATTCGAACAATATCGCACCCGTGAATTTCGGAACCATCCGCGCAGGCGACTGGCCATCGACTGTCCCCGACGAACTGGTGGCCGAAGGCCGTTTCGGCGTCCTGCCCGGGGAACCGGTCCGGGCCGCGCGCGCCGCAATGGCCGCGGCACTCGAGCAGGCAAGCGCCCACGATGACTGGCTGCGCGAACACCCGCCCGCACTGGAATGGTTCGAGGGGCAGTTCGAATCCGGCCAAACGCCCCGGGATTCTCCCATCGTGCAGGCCGTCTCGGCCGCGCACACGCAGACCTTGGGCCAGGCACCGGTCGTGCAGGGCGTCACCTACGGATCCGACCTCCGCTTGTTCACCAACCACGCGAACATCCCCGCGGTCCTCTACGGACCCGGAGACGTGGCCAACGCGCACACGGTCGACGAGTATGTCGAGTTGGAAGAGGTGGTCGCCGCGACCAAGGTGGTGGCTCTGACTCTGTGCCGCTGGTGCGGCGGAGGGTTCGATGGGTCGACCCTACGGAAGGGCCGGCGCTAGACTGCCAGCGGCGTGCAGTTCGATGTCGACCGAATCCCCCACCCGGAGAAACAGGACGCTCGGATTCTTCATGCCCCACTTCGCATAGGGCACCGGAAAGTGCGCCGAAGCGCTCCAATGATCCGTTTCGAGCTTCACTTCGACCGGCACGGTGATCTCATGCTCGGCGCCGTGGATCGCGAACATCCCATGCACTTGCACCCTCGAGGTTCCATCCGGTGAGACTCTTCCGTCCACCCGATCCGGCCGAAATCCGATTTCGGGGAAATGCGCGCTCTCGAGCACATCCTTGTGCATCTTGCGGTCGCGGCCCCGGTTGCCGCTGCGCCCGCTGGTCGCATCAAACACGATTTCTCCGCCCACCTTTCCCGACACCGGATCGAAGTGGAACTCGCCCCGTTTCAGATCGAAAGCTCCTTTCACCTGGTGCAGGACATCGCCCAGCGTGAAATCGGCGGCGGTCCGGGCAGGGTCGCATCGCAGAACGATCTGCTGCGCCCATACCGCGGTGGCCAGATTCGCCCACAACAGGCACACCGCCGCCATTTTCCCGAGCCATGCCGCCTGCCGTTTCAATGGACTCGCCCCAGGCTTGATCACGCCGTCAGCAACCCCCAGCCTAACGCCAATCCGTTGGTCGCGCAGTCCACCGGGGACGCCGCGCCCACGTGTGTCGCCAGCATACCCGCGAACAGCTCCGGTCGCGACTGAAAAGCTTTCATCACCCGCCGGCGAAGGCCCGGGCGTCGTTCGAGCAGGAGCATCAAGTCCGCCATCAGCGCCGGACGGCGCGCCAGCGACCGGTGTCCCGCCTGGTAGACTTCGAGGTTTTCGCGGAGCAGACAATCCGCCAGAAGATCCGCCTGATGGAACGCCTGGCACAGACCCTCTCCCGTGATCGCATCGACTCCGCCGGAAGCGTCGCCAATCAGCGCCACCCGCCCCTTGCTGACGCTCGCCAGTCTGCGCGTCACCGACATCGCACCGCGCTCGACCGAACCATGCTCGGCGCCGCGCAGTCGCTCGATAATTTCCGGAAACGCCCGCAACGCGTCGTCGAGCCGCAAAGCAGGATCCCGCGAAATCAGCGCGACACAAACCTGTTCCGGACCCACCGGGGTCACATACACCTGGCAATCCGGACCCCAGTGCAGTTCCATGAAATCGCTCCAGGGTGCCACCCGATAGTGCCGCCGGAATGCGTAGCGTTGGTTCTTTCGCCGGTGGGTATCGAGCCCGGCCCATCGCCGCACCAGCGAACTGCTGCCGTCGGCGCCGATGATCCATCGCGTGCGCGCCAGTTCGCCGCGCAGCAGCACACCCGCGGCATGAAGTCCGGTGACGACGGCCCGCCACCGGAAGCGGACTCCCGCTCGCTCACACCGCTCGACCATGAGGCGATGCAGGTTCGTGCGCCGCACCCCCAGGGCAAATCCATGTGGAAAGACCGCCTCCGCCGACATGCCTGAACTCAAAAAGCGAATTCCACCGAACCGGTGCGCCTCCGTTCCCGGGATGGTCACATCCAGTCGCTCGAGCGCAGCGATCCCGTCCGGCATCAGGCCTTCGCCGCACGGCTTATCGATCGGCGGGGCAAAGCTGTCGGCGACCGTCACCTCGAACCCGCGCTGCCGGGCCGCGAGCGCCACCGCCAGTCCCGCCGGCCCACCACCAATCACGAAAACGTCGGAATCTTCCCCCATCCTCACCATTCGAGCGCCACCAGTTCCGAGCAGAAACCTGGCCCCATCGCGGCCAGCAATCCCAGCGTACCCGGCGGGGGCCGCCGATTTTTCATCACTTCTTCGAGGACCACCAGCACGGACGCCGACGACAGATTGCCCGTTCGCCTTAGGCAATCCCAGGACGCCGAAAGCTGTCCGTTCTCGAGCGCCAGCGCCGAAGCCGTCGCCTGCAACACCTTCGGACCACCGGTGTGCAGCACCCAGCTGCCAACCTGGTCGCGCACGCGCCCCAGATCGCCGAGAAAGCGATCCACGTCCTGCCCCAGTTGCCGTCGAATCAGGTCCGGAACCTCCGGCGATAGCACGATGCGAAAGCCTTTCTCTGAAACCTCCCACCCCATCATTTCTTCAGTCTCTGGATAAAACACCGACCGCGTCGCCAGGATCTTCGGTCCACTTGCCTGCAGCGCGCGCTCATCGCCCGCCACCACCACTGCCGCCGCGCCGTCGCCAAACAATCCCGACGAAATCAGGTTGGCCATCGACATGTCTTCGCGCTGCAGGGTCAGGGAGCACAGTTCGACTGCCAGAATTACTGCCACCTGGTTCGGATAGGCGCGCACGTAGTCCGCCGCGCGCGCAATTCCCGCCGCGCCCGCCACACAGCCCAGCCCGAACATGGGGATGCGCTTGATGTTTGGCGACAGGCCCATCCGGTTGACCAGGCGGGCATCGATCGAAGGGCTCGAGATTCCGGTTACCGAGGTAAAGAACAACGCGCCAATGTCGCGCACATCCAAGCCCGCTGCCGTCATCGCTCGGCTGATGGCACAGTGCCCCAGTTCCTGGGCGGTGCGGATCCAGTGATTGTTCGCCTCGCCCCAGCCGCTGAGTTTCGGATAAGCGTCGATGGGCAGCGACAGGAAGCGCCCGTCCACTCCAACATTCTTGTGCAGGCGCCGCACAACTTCCGGCTTCGCGAGCCGGTCGCCCCAGTAACGCTCCAGCGCGGCAAACAGCATTTCCTGCGAATAGTAGTGCTTGGGAAAAGCGCTGCTGGCGCTCACAATTTGCATAGAATTCCAGTTCTCGGTTCTCGATGCCCAGTTCCCCACGCCCGGCTCGGACCAAGCCCGCACCTGCAGTGGAGAACTGACCACCGAGAACCTGTTTTCAAATGATTGCGCGCCGTGCGAGACCCAGGGCCTCGGACCAGAACGCGCTCGAGGAGTGTGCCAGTTCGACCACGTCCGCAACCGCCGAGACGAATTCGTCGATCTGTGCATCGCTGACCACCAGCGGCGGTGCGACCTTCAGCACCATAAAGTTGTTCCCGCAGATTTGCGTAAGGATCCCTCTGTCGCGGAACAGCCGCATCACCACGATTTGCCCGAACATGGCGGGATGAATCCTCAGAAACGCTTCGAACGGTATCCGCAAACGGAGTGTCTTGGGCGAGGTGAATTCGACGCCCAGCAGCAGCCCCTGACCCCGAACGCCTTTTACCATCTCGTAGCCGCGGAGAGCTTCGGTCAGCTTTCCCCGCAACCAGCTTCCCGCCTCGCTGGCTCGCCGGCCCAGCTTTTCCGATTCCAGCACTTCGAGCGTGGCGAGCGCCGCCCGCATGGCCAGGCTGTTCTCGCTGAATGTCGAGGTGTGAATGATGGCGCGCCGCAGGGAGCTGTACACCGAATCGTAGATCGCCTCGGTCATCAGCACCGCGCCGACCGGCACCAGGCCGCCGCTCATCGCCTTCGCGAGCACGACCAGATCCGGATCCACGCCGAACTGCTGCGCTGCCAGAAATGGTCCGGTGCGATACATCCCGGTCTGCACCTCGTCGAGCACCAGCAGAGTCCCGTACCTGCGGCAAAGCGACTGCGCCGCTCGAAAATATTCTGCCGTCGGCACCCGGATGCCGGCCTCCGACTGGATCGGCTCTACGATGAACGCCGCAAAACGTCTGCTCGCCAGGTTCTTCTCAAGGGCCTCGACGTCGTCGAACGGAATGGCTTCGGTCTCGGGAAGCAGGGGGCCGAAGCCTTCCCGCCAGAACGATTCTCCCATCAGCGATAACGCGCCACAGGTTAGCCCGTGGAACGCGCCGTTTGCATACAGAAGGCCCGCGCGCCCGGTGTGCGCCCGCGAAAACTTGATGGCCGCCTCGACTCCTTCACTGCCCGAGCTCGCGAAGAAAACTTTCGTCAGTCGCCCGCCTGCGCGCTGGCACAACTTCTCGCCCAATTCGCCGGCCCGCTCCGCGACGTGTGTCTGGATCATCGCCGGTCCGCAACTCTCCAACTCTTCGCGGATCGCCGCGATCACCGCCGGATGGTTGTGCCCGACGTTGTGCACGCCGTAACCCGACAAAAAATCGAGAATGCGCCGGCCATCTGCGGTGAACAGTTCGCTGCCCAGGCAGCGCTCGTAGCGGACATTCATTTCCAGCAGATCCAGCAACCGGACCCACAGCGGATTGACATGTTCGGAATAAAGCGCGCCTACCGCAGAATCAACGGTACTTGTCACCATCTTGGCCCTTTGCATCGCACGCATGCTGCCGAAGTGTTGGTCCGGCCGGAGTCCTGCATGCACCACGGAGAGAGTGTTTCCCAATCGGATGCCCAGTGAGCGAGAGCGGGTTGCTGCGGCAATCCGGTGTGAGTGTAAAGGTTTGTCAATTACGCGCCAACGTACAAAAACTACGACGCGTCGTGAGGAATGTCTGAAAACTGCAACCCGCGTTCAGTACCGCGGCCTTCGATGGGACAAGCGATATATGCCGTGAACAAAAGTTCACAGCAGGCCTGCGCACGGCAGTCGCTTCCTGGCGCGGGCAAGCAAGATTAACGCGGGCGCGCCCACTTCCTCGACGCCACGGTCGGGGCTGAAAGAGACGCATCGGCGATTTCAAAACCCGAAGACCAGTCTGGCCACAATCACGATCGCGCCCCGCACGATGCCTCGGTATCCAATCAGTGGAGCCCGGTTCACCTGCTCTCCATGGAAACCTGCCAGGACTGGCATTCCAATGACGCCCCCCGACGATCACTGGCATCGGTTCAACGGCGCCTCTAATTCAGCAGCAACAACTTCCCGGTCGTCTGTCGCCCCTCGAGATCCAGGTGAGCCTGCGCCGCATCCTGCAGCGGATAGCTATGTGCGATTCGCAATTTGAGTTTGCCCGCCACGATCATGCCGAACAGCGCACCCGCGCGCATCTCGAGTTCTTCCCGGGTGATGGCGTAGTGCGCCAGCGAAGGCCGGGTCACGAATAGCGACCCCTTCTGAGACAACAGAATCGGGTCAAACGGCGGCACCGCGCCGCTCGACCCGCCGAACAAGACCATGTAGCCGCGCGGCCGCAACACGTTCAAACCCTGCTCGAAAGTGGTCTTTCCCACCGAATCGTAGACCACCTCCAGGCCCTTGCCGTCGGTCAAGCGCTTGGTCTCGACCTCGAAATCCGTCTGCGTATAGAGGATGACCTCGTCCGCTCCGGCCTCCCGCGCCAATTTCGCCTTCTCCTCAGTGGAAGCCGTGCCAATCACGCGCGCTCCAAGGTTGTGGGCCATCTGCACCAGCAAGAGTCCGACGCCGCCGGCCGCCGCGTGCACCAGCGCTGTCTCGCCCTTTTTCAGCGGGTATGTGCTGTGCGACAAGTAGTGCGCCGTCATGCCTTGCAGCATGGCTGCAGCTGCCTGCTGGTAGCTCACCCCTGGGGGGACCTTCACCAGCCGGTCCGCCGGCACCGCCGAGTACTCGGCATAGCTGCCCTGCACCATCGCGTAGGCCACACGGTCTCCCACCTTCACGTCGGTCAGTTCGCGCCCGATCGCCACCACCTCTCCGGCGCCTTCCTGGCCCGGCACGAACGGCGTCACGGCCTTGTACCGCCCCTCGCGGAAATAGACATCGATGAAGTTCACTCCCGCCGCGACGATCTTCACGACAGCTTCATTGGCCTTGGGCTCGGGTACGGGAAGCTCCACCAGCTTCAACGCTTCCGGACCACCGACTTGCCTAACCTGGATCGCTTTCATAGGCCCTCCATTCTAGACTCGGTGCTCGCTAGCGAGCCGACGGTCACAAGCAAAAAGGCAGCCGAAGGCCGCCTCAGTGGAACTCGAATTTCTTTTCGTCGGTTTCAAATCCGCTGCGTGCAGGGCCGGTGCCCGCCCCGGCCTGAGACGCGGCAAAGGGTCTGTAGGGACTATTGCTGTTTCGCGGGCGCGCCTTGTCCGGCCGCCGGGGGCTGGGGCTGCGACGGTGCCTGCATTTTCTTCCACTTCTCCAGTTGCTCCGGCGTCAGCACGGCCGCAATCTTCGGACGGAAAGCTTCCCGAATCTCCAGCGTCTTGGCCCTTTTCTGGTCCGGCGGCAGGTGTTCGTCCAGGCGCACGACGCTGAGCTGATCCCCCTGGTCGGTCAAGATCGGGCGGAGCTTCTCCCTCTGATCGGGCGTCAGGCTCAGCTGCTGGGTGAGATACCGCAACTCGGCGCCCCCCTCAATACTCCGTCGCATCCCCATTGGAGCCACGCTCTGACCGCTGGTTGGAGGCGGCGGCGATCCGGCGCCCTGGCCCCAGGCGCACAGGCCCCCAGACAAACTGAAAACCGCTAGCGCCAGCATCTTCGACGGACCTCGCATATCGCCTCCTCGAGCAGAACTCTCACAAATTTGCGGAGCGGGGGAATATCTTCAGATTTTCAGCCATCCGGGCCAACCGGGCAATGCAAAAGTCTCCCCCGGAAAATCCGGTATTTACCGTCTTGTCGTCTCCCGGCCCGGCAAGGTACTATCCCCGCCCTGTGCCCAAAGTAACGGGGCCTACGACCTTTGTGAATTGACCCCCGGAAACTCCCGAGAGTACCATTTTCGAGAGTTTCTGCATCATAGATACCCAAGGGGCATGCCCAGGGGGTAGGTCGCGGTAACTCATAGAGGAACATGCCACTTCAAAGACTCTATGCCAGGATCGCGCCGGTCGCCGCACTGCTTGCGGCTTGCGCCTGTCAATCGGCCCGCCAGCCTGCGGCCATGCTCCCGGCAACGCAGGCCACTGCTCCAGCCCTGACCGCCGCGAATGCTGGGGGACCCTCGCTACCACAAGATTCGAAATCGACGCCAGCTCTGCCGGCGCCCGAAGCCGCACCTCAGCCGGCGCCTTCCTCCGATCCGGCCGCCGACCTGATCGCCAAGGTCGAAAAGGAATATTTGGCGGGCCAGGACAACTACAAAGCCGGGCACCTGGAAGCCGCGCGCCAGAATTTTGACCGCGCCTTTGACACCCTCTTGAGCAGCGACCTGCAGATCAACGCCGATCCGCGCCTCGAGGCCGAGTTCGATCGCATCCTCGAAGGCACCAACGGCTTCGAAATGCAGGCCTTGCAGCAGGGCGACGGCTTCACCGAGCAGAAATCGGAGCCTGCGCCGATCGACGAAGCCAATTCCGTGACCTTCCCGGTCGATGCCAACATCAAGGCCAAGGCCGAAGCCGAGATCAAGTCAACCCATTCCGACCTGCCCCTGATGATGACCGACCAGGTCGCCGGCTACATCAACTACTTCTCCTCGCGCGGCCGCGGTACGCTCGAGAACGCGCTCACCCGTTCGGGACGTTACGACGACATGATCCGCCGCGTCCTGAGAGAAGAGGGCGTTCCGCAGGACTTGCTCTACCTGGCGCAGGCCGAGTCCGGGTTCCATCCGCTGGCACTGTCGCGCGTGGGGGCCCGCGGCATCTGGCAATTCATGGCGAGCCGCGCCAAAGGGTACGGGTTGCAACGCGACTGGTGGGTTGATGATCGCCAGGACCCCGAGAAGTCCACCCGTGCCGCCGCCCGCCACCTTAAAGATCTTTACCAGCAGTTCGGCGATTGGTACCTGGCCATGGCCGCCTACAACTCTGGACCGGGCACCGTCCAGAGCGCCGTCAAGCGCACCGGCTACGCCGATTTCTGGGAACTCTACCGCCGTAATGTGCTGCCGAAGGAGACGCGCAACTACGTTCCGATCATCGTGGCGGTCACGATCATGGCCAAGAATCCCGCGCAGTACGGCCTTGATCATCTCGACAAAGAAAAGCCGGTTCCCTACGACACCGTCACCATCGACTACCCCGTGGATCTTCGCCTGGTCGCCGAGTGTGTGGATGTTTCCGCCGCCGACCTGCAGGACCTGAATCCCAGCCTCCTGCGGCTGACCACCCCCAAGGACCACGAGTTCAAGCTACATTTGCCTCTGGGGACCAAAGACAAGTTCGAAACCGCGATCGCCGCCATCCCGCCGGCTATGCGGGTTTGGTGGCGCTATCACAAGGTCCGGCAGGGCGACACACTGGCCTCAATTGCCCACACCTATCGCACCACGCCCGGCGCCATCGCCGAAGCCAACAACCTCGAAGCTGGCCAGGATCTCGCTCCCGACAGCAAGCTGACGATCCCCATCGTCCCTGGCAAGCACGCCACTACCGAAGACACTGCCAGCTACGCAAAGCACCTGACCCGTTACAAGGTGCGCAAGGGCGACACGGTTTTGACCGTTGCCGACAATTTCGGGGTGCCCCCGGCCATGGTCCGCAAATGGAACCACCTCAAGGGCAATAGCGTGGCCGGCCGCCGCTCGCTCTATGTCCGCCTGCCCATCACCCCGAACGCCCGGGAAGACTTTGCCGCCACTTCATCGCCATCGGGGCGCAAGAAGACCGCCCGCGCTGCCCAGCCCGCCATCGTCCACCACAAGGTCAAGCAGGGCGAAACCCTGTTTTCGATCGCCTCGAACTACAAGATCACCGTGGACGCCCTGAAACGCGACAACCGCAACGTGGCCGTCCTCCATCCCGGAATGGTACTGATCATCCACCCCTGAGAGCAGGTGTCTCGGGTCCCAAACCCGAGGCGTTAGGTCTTAGGATTCAGACGCCTGGCCGTTTTTTGCCCGATCTCGAAACCGCAATCCTGACACCTCAGACCTGACGCCTGAGACGCCGATCCCGAGACGGGAGACCGATCACCCAAGACCTGATTCCTAACGCCCGGTTCTCTGCTATAATCGCGGCCCGTTCAGCGGACTGCAGTCTTTCAAAATCATTCTTGCGCGGCGTCAAGTTCGGCGGCGTGCTTCCGCTAACCAACATCGAACAGCTTCGAACTACCAGCCAGGAGGAGCAATGAGCTTTCACGACGAAACCCTCTACGGACGTGACGACGAGATGGATGAATTCGGCGACAGCGGCGCCTACGGAGAATCGCCCGAAGAGATCTTGGAAGAAGAAGAGGAAGAGGAAGAAGAAGAAGCCGGTCTGCCCGAGATCCGGGAGTCCGTCGCGGTAATCGAAGTGGAGGAACCCGAACCGGCTCCTTCTAAACCCGGCGGCGGCGGTGGCGGCGCGAAGAAGCCGGCCAAGAAGAAAGCCGCAAAGAAAAAGCCGGCCAAAAAAGCAGCGAAGAAGAAACCCGCCAAAAAGGCGGCCAAGAAAAAACCGGCGAAGAAGGCAGCCAAAAAGAAGCCTGCAAAGAAAGTCGCAAAGAAGAAAGCAGCCCAAAAGAAAAAGCGCCGTTAGACGCTTGCTTTGAAGCGTGGGTGCCCTCGCCCGCGTTTCCGAAACCGCGACAAAGGGCCGCGGCAACCGCCGCGGCCTCGGTTCTACCCCCCCGAAAACTACGCGAACCGCTCCGCCACTTTCCGCACCGCCAGCGACAGCATAATCCGCGTCACGCCGCTGATGATCATGCTGACCCCCACCAAGGTTCCAACCGCCCACGCCGAACTCGAGGGCCAATGCACGTAGATCATCCCGCCCAGTACGAGGGTGATGATCGAATCCACCAGGATCCAAAACGCTCCGTCAAGCGACCGCGACTTCCACCACAACATGAAATCGAGCACGCCCTCCACCAGGAACAGAAACGCCAGCATCAGCGTGAGGGTCGCGACTCCGGTGAACGGGCGCAACAGCAGGTAGCAGCCGATGAAGATATAAGCCAGCCCGACCAGCAGCTTCCAGCCCAGGCTGGTTCCGCTATGCGCATGAAATGCCAGCGCCACGTGCACCGCGCCCACGAAAATGAGCAGCCATGCGATGAAGGTGGCCACGGCCACGGCGGCCAGGTACGGTTCTCCAATGGCCAGCGTTCCGAAAATAACCAGCAACACACCCCAAACGATCCCCCACTTCGATCCCTGCTTCACCACCGCCAGTGGATCTGGCAATGCCGTCGCCATAGTTGCCCCCTTGGAAGCGTCTCATTAAACCAGCAATTTTTGGGTAAACAACACGCGCGCGCATTGTGCCAGAGGCGTTCTCGTTGCGCAACATGGAATGGGGGAAGTGCTGGAATTTACAAGGGCCGAAAACCTGAAAATCCTCGCCCAACAGAATGCAATGGTCATCCGTTACAAGGCTGCTGCCACGCCTGCTCTCGGGGGTGATGGAGCAGGGCCAAGGCGCTCCTCAGTCATACCCGGCAATGCCGGCGTGCACTTCAGCGCAGCGCGAACACGGGCAACATTCCAAAACGGCCTCAGCCAATCATGTTCATCGAAATCCCAAAAGGGGGTTGCACATGCGCGGAAGTCCTACTTCTTCCCCACCGCGTTCAGGCACTTGCCATACAACTCCAGCAAGTGCGCAGCATACTCCTCGGGCTTGGACGCGCCGCCGCTGGATTTCTCAAACCCCACACCACTGGCGGTCGAACTGGTCTTGCCGTAGCCGGTCGTCATGGCAATGAACTTCATCAGATCCAGTGCGATATCTTCGTTGCGGCGTGAGCCCGCCGCTACCGTAGCTGGCACATCCATGAACGCCTCCCCTGTCCCGGAAATCAATGACGGAATTTCGTCGTCTTCGTCTTCGAATGGCATGCGACGTTAGCGATGATAGCAAAGGCGAGGGCGTCTAAGCTGGCAGCGCTGCCTGGGTCCGCCGCAAGCGGATGATCATCCACAGGGACGCAGCCAGCAAGAACGGCGAAGAAAAAAATCCCGGCGCCGGACGCGGAAACGTTACCGAGGCCACGGTGCGCCCCAGAATCGTGAACAGGGTGTGGCCCAATCCGTTCGCCAGCATGATGGGCGCATAGACCCAGGCCAGCGGCCGCAGCCACCGCACTCCGCGAAAGGCAAGCGGCGTGAGGCAAGCCAGGATCGTCCACCCCACGATAAGTCCAACTAGCCACTCCCGAAACTCGAATGGCGGCACGGGAAACCATCCCCAGCGCTGCTGCAGGGCGAGAACCGTGGGATTGTAGACGTCGAGAAACCCGGTCAGCGCTTCATCGGCAATGTGCAGCGCAAACGCCGCGCACAAAGCAAGCCAGGGTGCACCGAAGCTCCCACCATTCGGACGAGAGCCGTTTGACATGGGCGCTCTCCTTGATCGTAAAAAATTCAGTGGATTCTCAGAATGGCCGATTCGCAAGCCGGTGTGGAAAAGGGGTCGTCGCTCCGGCAGTTGAGTCGGATGCGCCATCGTTTGCCGGAGCCAGAGCTCTGGGCCAAGTTGGATCGAGCCTTGGGCACGCAATCGTGCACAAGCGCAGAATCCGACACTGACTGCTGCCTGTCCTAGTTCGCCTTATCCGGCATGACGATCCACTTGAGCGCCATGTTCACCAGGCTGAGTACAATGGCTCCCCAAAAGGCCGCACCAAATGTGTAAACGTGAAATCCGGGCACGATCGCTGCCGCCAGCTCGATCATGACCGCATTGATAATCAGCCAGAACAGTCCCAACGTGAGGATGGTCAGCGGAAACGTGACGATCTTGAGGAAGAACCCAAGGGTTGCGTTCACGAAACCAATCACCACGGCCGCAATGAGCGCGGAAAATGGTCCTCGCACAGAAAATCCTGGCACGAGCCGCGAAACAATCCAGATCGCAAGCGCGGTCAAGACCCATTGAATCAGCATCCGCATGGGAGCTCCTCGGGACTGCAGGCAAAGACTATAGAACCGCATGGCCCGGAAGGGCAAATCCGGAACAGCCTGACACGGTCGCGCCTCAGACCGGAAACCTCAGTCCTCGATCAGGGATCTTACCGGTACGGAATTGCCGCTTAGGATCGACTCATGGCGCATAAGACCAATGCCGTGCGACTTCTCGACCAGCTGCGTATTCCCTACGAGCTTCGCGAATACAAAGTCGATCCCGAAGACCTGGCCGCTGAAACCGTCGCCGCCAAGATCAGCCTTCCGCCCGAGCAGGTTTTCAAGACGCTGGTCGCTCGCGGCGACCGCAACGGCACCTGCATGGCAGTGATTCCTGGAAATGCCGAACTCGATCTGAAAGTGCTGGCGCTCACCTCCGGCGATCGCAAGATCCAACTGGCACCCGTCAAAGAACTGCAATCGCTGACCGGTTACCTTCGCGGAGGTGTCACCGCCCTCGCCGGCAAGAAAGACTACCCGGTGTACATCGACGAGACCATCGAACTGTTCGATGTGATCTCGGTCTCAGCCGGAATCCGCGGCATGCAAATCCTGCTGGCTCCCAGCGACTATCTGAAGGCTACCCAGGGAAAGCTGGCTCCACTGGCGCACCCAAAGTAGTTTGGAGCGCAGGCGCCCCACCGCGACAGGCCAGCGGGGGCGCCCCGAAGATGCCGAAGAACAGTTCTCATCCTCTCCCGCGCCCTAGTTCGCCCCCGCGGTTGCCTGGTTTTCCATCCCTTCGAAGGCATCCTGGGCCCGTTGCACCGCAGCCTGCACGTTTTCGCAAATGTTGTCCTTCCCGATCAGTTCTTCCACTCCAGCCTCCTGCAGCAGCTTCGCCGGCTGCTCACGCGCGCCGCACAGGATCAGGGTACGCCCCGCCGCCTGCAGCGCCCGAGCGGTTTCCTCAATTGCGAACAGTCCCGTTGCGTCGAGTGCCGTCATGTTGCGCAGGCGAAGAATCACCACCGGAGGCAGCTTGTGCATATTCTCGGTCACCACCGAAATCTTGTCGGTCGCACCGAACAGGAACGGCCCATGGATTCGGAAGATGGTCGCATAGTAGGGAATATCCTTGTCTTGCAGGATGTGCAGGCGCCCGTCTTCTATGTAATCATCCGTCACCTGCGACACGGTGGTGGTACTGGCTACCCGGCTGATGAACAACAGTGCTGCCAGGATCATGCCCGCCTCCACGGCAACCGTCAGGTCGGCGAACACGGTTAACGCGAATGTCACAAACCACACGCTGATGTCGGTCTTGGTGAGTTTGAACAACTGGGGAATCTCGCGCCACTCTCCCATGTTGTAGGAGACGATCATTAGAATTCCGGCCAGCACCGCCATCGGCACGTAGCTGACCACACGCGCTGCGAACAGCAGCACGCACAAAAGCGTCAGAGAATGAATGACCCCCGCCACCGGCGATTGCGCTCCGGCTCTGATGTTGGTCGCCGTCCGCGCGATTGCACCCGTCGCCGGCAGCCCGCCGAACATGGGTGAAGCGATGTTCGCCACGCCCTGCGCCATCAACTCAACGTTGGGATTGTGGTGATCGTTGCTCATCCGATCGGAGACCACCGCCGACATCAGCGACTCGATCGCACCCAGCATCGCAACCGTTAGCGCAGGTCCCAGCAGCCCGTGAATCAGGTCTGTGCGGAAAACGGGAACCTGCAGACGAGGCAACCCCTCTGGAATCCCGCCGAAACGCGAGCCGATGGTGTCCACCGGAAGCCGGAAGGCGAACACAGCGGCCGTGCCGACCACCAGAGCCACGATCGGACCCGGAATCTTGTTCGAAACCGCGCGGCAGACGATCAGAATGGCGACGGTCGCGCCCGCCAGCAGGGTAGTGTCATAATTCAATGTCTTGAAGTGCGTCGCAAACGCCTCCAGGCGCAGCCAGAAGACACCGGGCACCTTGTCCAGTTGCAAACCGAAGAAATCTTTCACCTGCGTGCTTGCGATCAAGATCGCGATTCCGTTGGTAAAACCGATCACAATCGGACGCGGGATGAACTTGATCGCCGAACCCATCCCCGTCGCGCCCATTGCGACCAGCAGGACGCCCGCCATCACGGTGCACATGAACAGGCCATCGACGCCGTGCGCCGCTACAATTCCGGCAACCACGACCACGAACGCGCCGGTCGGCCCGGCAATTTGCGTCTTCGAGCCGCCCAGCACCGAGATAAGAAAGCCTGTAACAATCGCGCAGTAGATGCCCGCTTGCGGCGACAGTCCCGAAGCAATCGAGAACGCCATCGCGAGGGGCAAAGCGACCAGCCCAACCGTGACTCCGGCAATCAGGTCATGCATGAACTTGTTGAGGTTGTAGTCGCGGAGACAGACAGCAGACTTCGGAAGCCAACTCTCGCTCAGCAAAACACGCGCCATTGAATCATTATGACGACTCCGCGGGCAAATGCATCGGAAAATCTGGGCATGCAGGTTACCTGCGGATGGTTCCGCCCCTTTGAACACTAGCGGCTAGTGAGCCCCGAAACCAGCCGCTCGGATCTTTCTTGCCGCGACGTTTCGACGGCAGTCCCCTCCGCGGGCACGACTTCAGCCGGGCCGCAAGCGAACTAAAGCAAAGCGCAGCCTTCCCGGCCTGGGGGAAAACCCGGGGCCAGAGAAGGGCAGGGCACAGATCGACTGGTGCCGCCAGACGCTACGAAGATAGTCGCGCTTGAGGGCCTGAGATCAGCTTTTGGGAATGAGGCGAGGGTCACGAGCCCGGCTGAGCGCGGCCGCCGGGGAGGGCTGCATCTCGAGTGGCCGCCGAACGATTCCCCAGGGGCCGATCGACTCACTCCAGGCACCGGGAACTGTGTGTTAGGCTCTGCCAAGTTTGGGGAATTCGACATGTCCGACCGGCTCCCCGCGCGCGTGCTGCGTTTCGACATTTTTGAGCTGGATCTGCGCGCCGGTGAACTCCGGAAACGCGGCGTAAAGCTGCGCCTGCAAGGCCAGCCCCTGCGTGTGCTTGCGACATTGCTGCAGTGTGCCGGCGATCTCGTGACCCGCGAAGAACTTCGGGCGCAAATCTGGCCGGCCGACACCTTTGTCGATTTCGACCATAGCCTTCACAACGCCATTGCGCGCCTTCGCGAAACCCTGGGTGATTCGGCCGAGACACCGCGCTACATTGAGACCCTGCCGCGACGTGGGTACAGGTTTATCGCACAGGTGACCGCAGTTGAGCCCGAGGTATCGGCACCTCCGCTGCTTCTCCACGGCCAAGAGTCCGATCCGCGCCGAATTCAGGCCGTAGCAGTACTCCCCCTGGAAGACCTCTCAGGCGATGCGAGCCACGAATACTTCGCCGACGGAATGACTGAGGCCTTGATTACCAGCTTGGCCAAAATCAAAGCTTTGCGGGTTATCTCCCGCAGCTCGGCCATGCAGTACAAGGGAGCGCGCAAATCGCTGCCGCAGATCGCGCGCGAGCTCAATGTAGACGCTGTGATTGAAGGGTCGGTTATGCGCTCAGGCGAGCGCATCCGCATCGCGGCCCAACTCATCCACGCCATCAGCGATCAGCACTTGTGGGCGGAAAGCTACGAGCGTGATTTTCGGGACATTTTGTCACTGCAAGGCGAGATCGCGCGGCAGGTTGCCAACGAGGTCAGGATCATTCTCACCCCCGAGGAGCAGGCACGGCTGGGAAGCGCCCGACAGGTGAACCCGGAAGCGCACGAGCTGTATCTGAAAGCTCGCTACTACTGGAATAAGAGGACCGAAGAGAGTGTGAAAAAGGCGCTCTCTCACTTTCACCGCGCCATCGACCAAGACCCCACCTACGCTCAGGGCTATGCCGGCTTGGCCGATTCCTACAACATCCTCGGTTACTACAACGTCCTTCCGCCGGTAGAGGCTTACCCGAAAGCAAAAGCGGCGGCCTTGAAGGCACTCGATCTGGACGATTCCCTGGCCGAACCCCACGCTGCCCTCGGCGTGGTTAAGCGGGATTTCGAGTGGGATTGGTCCGGGGCCGAAAAGCAATTCCAGCGGGCGATCGAACTCAATCCGGGCTGCGTCGATGCGTATCACTGGCACAGTACTCTTCTCGGTATCCTGGGTCGGCACGCGGAAGCGCTCCGCGAAAAAACCAGGGCACTGGCGCTTGATCCTCTTTCCGTGGTCATCCGAACAGATCTGGCGCGCATGTTCTATTTTTCCCGCGACTACGATCCATCGCTCGAACAATATCGCGCCGCGCTCGACATGGACCCGACGTTCGCTCTCGCTCATCTCGGGCTTGCGCATGTGTACCAGCAGCAAGGCCGGTTTGACGAGGCAATCTCAGAGTTAAAAACCGGGATGCATTTTTCCAGCGACAGCATATTCGCGCTGGCCAAGTTGGGACACGGCTATGCAAGGGCAGGGAAGAGTGATGAAGCGCATGCTGTGCTCAGCCAGTTGAACGCGCTGTCAAAGCAAAAATACGTGTCACCATACGACCTGGCGATGGTTCACGTGGGCTTGCAGGAAGCCGACGAAGCCTTCGCCTGGCTCGAGCGGGCCCTTGAACAACGGTCCCTTTGGCTGGGCTATCTCAACGTAGAACCCCAGCTGGACCCCTTGCGGTCCGACCAGCGCTTCCAGGAACTGCTTCGCCGCGTAGGCCTGACTCACGACATTTCTCGCGAAGGCGGGTCGATTGAGTAGTCGGAATGCACGGTTGCGCGGCCGCCCTGAGGGGCGCAAACTGCAGCCCGCGCCCTCCTTGCCGGCTCCGGCTTCCCACGGGCCCTTTACTGCCCAAGCGAAACTCAGCGTTCGCCTCTGAGGGGCATCTCACCACACCCGGCAAGCATTGGCACGCACCATCGGCTGCCCCGCCTTGCACCCAAACGCATGCGCGAACTCCGGCACATTGCCGATCACGTTGTTCACGCGATACCGGTTGAGGGAATGTCCCTGCGTCAACACCGCCGTGCGTGCCGCTTCCGGCCGGTTGTCCCCGCACCACACATTTGCATACGCCAGGAAGAACGTCTGCAACTGCGTCACGCCTCCATCGGCTGGAGAATCCAGACCCGTCCCCTGCGACTTCAGCGTGCTCTGCAACCCCGAAAGCGCGATGTGGATGCCCCCGTTGTCGGCCGTATCCTCCCCCTGCGAGAGCTGGCCGTTCTGCTTCACGCCCGCCTCGGGAATATCCTGCGTGTACTCGTCCGAAATACATTTGCCGCGCTCGTCGTAGGCAATCGCGTCTGCAGGAGTCCACCAGTCCTTGAGATCCCCGTCGGCATCGAACTTTCGGCCCTGGTCGTCGTAGCCATGGATGATCTCGTGCCCAATTACCATTCCGATCGCCCCGAAATTCACCGCATCGCTCTGGGTGGCGTCGAAAAACGGGGGCTGCAGGATTCCAGCCGGAAAATTAATCGTGTTGGTCTGCGCGTCTTCGTAGGCGTTCACCGTGGGCGGAGTCATGCCCCAGTTGTAGCGATCGACCGGCTTCCCCACCAGCGCCAGCCGTCGTTCGATCTCGAAGCGGCTCGAGCGCTGCATGTTGCCGAGAAAATCATCCCGCTTGATCTCCACCGCCGAATAATCCCGCCAGTGATCCGGGTAGCCGATCTTATCGACTTGCGCCGACAGCTTGTTGTGCGCCCTCTTCTTGGTCTCCTTCGACATCCAGGTCGCGGCATCAAAGTCCTGGTGCAGGGCCGTCTCAATCGCTTTCACCATCTCCAGCATCCGCTGCTTGTTCTCGGGCGGAAAATAGCGGGCCACGTACGCCTGCCCGACCGCATCGCCCAGATCAGCGTCGGCGAAGAGCGAGCAGCGCCGCCAACGCGGCTGGATCTGCGTAGTTCCGGAAAGCGTTCGCCCGTAGAAATCGAAGTTCTCTTCAACGATCGGCTGCGACAGAGACGCCGCCGAGAGGTGCATCAGCGTGTAGCGCAGATACGCGCGCCAATGGTCCACCGGCTCGGAGACGATCAGCTTCTCCACCCCGCGGAAGAACTCTGGTGACGTCACCAGGTACTGGCTCGCCGGCGGCGCCTGTATCGCCGCCAGGTAACGGCTCCAGTCGAACGACGGCGTCAGCGCCTGCATCTGCTCCAGTGTCATTTTGTGATTGATGTTCTTGGGGTCGCGCCGCAAGACGATATCCATGGCCGCATTCGCCAGCGAGGTCTCCATCGCCAGAATGGCATGCGCATCCGAAGCCGCCTGCGCCGAGGGTTCGCCGCTCAACTCCAGCATCTGCGCGACGTGCTTCAGGTACTTCTCCCGAATCTGTTTCGATTTGTCGTCGTACTTCAGGTAGAACTCGCGCGACGGCATGTTCATCCCCGACTGGTCGAGCGCGGCCACGTTCACCCGGGCATCGTCGAAGTCCGGCGAGTTGTAGATGCCGAATAGCACTCCCTGATACTGCGCGTCGATGAAGTTCAGGTCCGCCGGCCGCGTGTTTTGATGCAGCAGCGCAATCACTTGCGGAAGCTGCCACTTGTCCTTGAGCCCGGAAATGCGGTCCAGCAGCGGCTTGAGCGGTGTGATTCCCGCCTTGTTGATGGCTGTTTCATCCATACACGAGGAGAAGTAGTCGCCGACTTTTTTCTCCACCGGAGTCTTGCGAGCGGCCGGCGCAGCAGCCGACTCCAGAGTATTGCGAATTGCGGCCACGTTCCAGATGGCCAGCTTGTTGAACGTTCCCCAGGCCGCCTGGTCCGCCGGAATCGGATTCGCCTTGTTCCACTTGCGGCACGCGTACTCGAAAAAGTCCGTGCACGGATCGAGCGACTTGTCGGCCTCATCCGGGGTAAAGCGCTCGAGCTCGGGCATCGACTCCCGGTCGCTCGGGGGATGCGGTTGGCAGAACGAGACACCACAGGCCAGAGAGAGAATGGCAAGAATTGTAACTGTGCGCATGGGCATACCTTTCGGGTGACGCAATGAAGGTAGACGAGAGAAGAACGGATTCGTCACGGGACAGTTGTGGCAATTTTGCATGCCACAGGAGGGTATCAAGGCTCGCTGGAGCACCGCGATGAAATCGGGAAGCCGGATTCGCCACCGCCAGCAAAGGCCTCAAGCTGTTGAATTAAAACCCGATAGCAGCGACCAGCCGCGCCAAGGGCATAGCCGGATGGCAGCTCCACCCCGGCAGAAAACCGGAGCACACTGCGTCGATGAGGGTGCCGGAAATGCTGGTCGAGTTTCTCCGTCCGGTGGCCTTCGGGACAGGTCCGGTCCTGCTCGTCATTCTCCTCCCACGATCCCGGCATCGGCTTTGGTCGCATTCGTCTCATTCACTCCGAAGCTTAGGAGACCTCTCGCAGATGGCCATTCGCGGTAGTGGGCGTAATTGTCTGTCGGTGTTGAGAGGGCTGCGAGCTCGGGCCTGTCAGGAATGACGATCAAACCAGCGGATAAGCCGCTGCTCGAACTCTTTGCGAGAACTGCTGATAGCCCCGCAGTGGTCCGTCGCGGGCACTTCCCATAGGATCAGTGTTGGATTATCGGCCGCAATTCGTCGGGAATGCCGAATTGGGATGTTGCTATCGTTTCGCCCGTGAATCAGCATTACCGGAACCTTGGTGTCTGCCACTATGCTTTCCGGTGAAAGCTGCTCGAAGTTCACCTTGTACTTCCATCTAGCATAAGCGAATGCGACCTCGACAACCGGGCGGAGGATGGTTCGCCCGAGCCACGGGCCAGCATGGAAGAATTGCCCAACACGATCGTAGGCAATCTCACGGAAACTTGAAAAAGGCGATTCCGCAGCAACAGCGCAAAAGTGCGGTTCGGCTTGCAGCGCTTGCAAGAGCTGTGCCGCTCCCATGGATTCCGCAAAGCCGAAGATGCAACCCGGGTGCTGGTTCGGCTGGAGCCAATCAAACCAACGGTGAATGTCCTCCGATTCGAGCAGACCGTAGGTGGCAAGTTGGCCGCCGCTGGCTCCGTGCGCCCGAGCGTCGGGCGCGAGCACGCTGAAGCCGTGGCCCAGGAGCATTTCCGCGTACCCAATCATACCCAGCCGGTTGTCACTAAGACCGTGCAACAGAATGATGGCCTTCCCGTTGCTGTTGCGGGGCCGGATCGTCCAGGCGCTCAGGGTTGTTCCGTCACGGGCAGCGATCTGAACGTCGGCCAACTCAGCCTCATGGCTATGGGCCATTTCTTCTGCCCGCACCTCGTCTTTGGCGGATACTAAGCGCCGACGGGGGTGAATGGTCGCTTCGGCCACCAGGACTCCGACAATGAATGAGAGTGCCAGGTATCCCAGGAAGAAGAGGACTGCGAGTCGTAATACTCTTTCGGGCCGCATCTACAAAAAGGTACGCGATTTCGCGCCCAACAGTTCCCTGAGCTTGGCGTGCGCCGGGGTGGAGCGGCTGTGGGTGTGAATGCTGAGGAATGCAACTAGAGGTTTCCAAGCGTCAACGCTAATAGATGGTATCGTTTGTAGCGGTGACGACGGAGGGGAAACATAGACCATGGAGGAAACGGGCTCCGCCGAAAAATCCGACTGGAGAAACCACGGTTTGCGTATCATTCGGAGCGGCGAGTTGGACAGCAACACGCCTCGGACCCCCGGTATGACCCGCGCCGAAGCCATCTCGCGAGCCCGAGTCGGTGCGCAAAAGCTCTGGGCGGGAACGGTGGTGGTGCAGCCCAACGCCAAGACCGGGCCTCATCATCATGGGGAACTGGAAACCGTGATCTACGTCGTACGGGGCCGCGCGCGCTTTCGCTGGGGAAATCATTTGGAGTTCGTCGATGAAGCGGGTCCGGGTGACTTTGTCTACGTTCCTCCCTACGTTCCTCATCAAGAGCTGAACGCGCGTAAGGACGAGCCGGTGGAGGCAGTGATCGTGCGCAGCGGCCAGGAGCCTGTCGTCATCAATTTGGACATTCCAAGTCCGGAGGACGTTCCCGACACTCCCCAAGACGACCCGTTTCACTCCACGCCGGGAAAGCGTTAAGCATCGCGAGTGCCGAACAAGGTTCCGGGCTGACGATATACGGGTCTTGTGCTCAATTCGCACGCTACCGCGCTCCCTATCGATCGGTTTCAAAATCGCGATTGCGCTCACTCATCCACCGCGACCGGAAAGCGAAGAGCTCGCCAGTCAGCGGTAATCCTGAACGGGCCGCTCCGACGTGCTGTATCCATGAGCAGGAACGCTTTTGTCTCGTCGAGCACCAGACCGGTCGTAATCTTGGTCGCTGTCGTGGCGGAGGCTTTCCCTTCTTACTCGCAGTCGGAGTTCCGCTGGCTAGAATCTCAGCGAGACAAAGCTCTCTGGACGAAAGTTCATCAAGCTTTCAGAGATAAATTGACGCCGACCCTCCAGACCCGAGCACTATGACCTACGGATACAAATACCTCAAAGCGATTGGGGTGCTGAACCGCTCTGCTCTCGGGATCGTGGGTTACAGAACGAGAGAACATCCCCGGCGCGAGGAAAGAAGGGCCGAACATTGCAAATCATAGTTGAAGCATGAACAGCAGGTGCGGCCTGAAATCCACATGCTCTTTTCGCCGCGAAGCAACTTCTCACTGCGCAAGCGCAAAAGCAACGTAGACTCCCCCTGACGGGGACCGGGGATCCTTGCCTCCTCCGGCGGCAATCACCACAAACTGCCGTCCGTTCACCTCGTAGGTGGCAGGGGTGGCGTTTCCGGAGAACGGCAGGGTCGCCTCCCACAGAAGAGCGCCCGTGGACTTATCAAACGCCCGGAACTTGCGGTCAAAATTGGTCGCGCCGATCAACAGCAATCCGCCTGCGGTTACAATCGGGCCGCCGTAATTCTCGGTTCCCGTTTCTTTCTGCCCATCGGCCAGAGCAGGATATTCTCCCAGCGGGATCCTCCAGACATAGTCTCCGGTATTGAGATCGATGGCGTTAAGAGTCCCCCAAGGAGGCGCCACAGCCGGATATCCCTCGGGATCAAGGAACTTGTGGTATCCGGTGAGGCGATACTTCATCGTCGGGGGTGGAGAACCCGTGCTCGTCAATTCCTTGCTTTCCCCGCTCACTAGGTAGATCACCAGAGCAGATCGTTGATCGTCAGAAAGATTGGGAAATCCCGGCATTCGCCCTTTCCCGTTTTTGATGATTCCGCCAATCTCTTGGGGCCCCAACCGCTCGCCCACTCCGAGCAGCGAAGGCATGGCCGGGGGCGACCCCTCCAACTTGTCGCCGTGACAGAGGCTGCACTGGTCCAGGTAAAGCGCCCTGGGCCCGCCCTCCGCCGAGTTCTCCGACAGCGCTCCCGTCCACGCAACGTCGTTGGCATTGACGTACAGGATGCCCGTCTCCACATCCACCGCGGAACCGCCCCACTCCGCCCCGCCGTCGAATCCGGGAAATACCACAGTGTCCTTGCCCACGCTGAACGGAACGAATTGCCCTTCGCTGCGGAATTTCCGGAATTGCTCCACGGCCCACGCGTGAGCCTCCGGCGTACGATTCGTGAGCAGGTCTTCAGTGAGAAGTTGCCGCGCGTACGGCACCGGCTTGGTCGGAAGCCCCTGTTGCCGCGCCGCCACTTCCCCGGGAACGTCACTTGGCGGGTAGTTGCGATACGCGATGGGAAACAGCGGCTTGCCGTTCCTGCGATCGAAGAGAAACACAAAGCCTTGTTTCGTGGCCTGCGCAATCGCATCTACCCGCTTGCCCTCGCGCTTCACGGTGAGCAGGGTCGGCGGCGATGGAAAGTCCCGGTCCCAGAGGTCGTGCCGGACCGCCTGGAAGTGCCAGATCCGCTTGCCCGTCTCCGCATTCAGGGCCAGCAGGCAATCGGCGAACAGATCGTCCCCTACGCGATCCGCACCGTAAAAATCCGCTGCCGCCGAGCCCGTGGGAACATAGACAAGTCCGCGCTTCGGATCGAGCGCCATCCCGGTCCAGTTGTTCGCCGCGCCGCTCGTCTTCCATGCATCCTTCGGCCAGGTTTCATACCCGAATTCGCCGGGATGCGGAATCGTGTGAAATGACCAGCGCAGCCTGCCGGTGCGCACATCGTAAGCACGAATGTCGCCCGGCGGCGCGGGCAGCGTCTCTGGGTTGCGGCCGCCCACGATCAGCAGATCTTTGTAGACCACTCCCGGGCTCGTCAAATACACGGATTGCGCGGCTGGATCCCGGCCCAGATCGTCGCGCAGGTCGATGCGCCCGTCTTTCCCGAAGCCCGCCATCGGCTTGCCGGTCGCGGCATCCAGCGCATAGATGAAGTTCATCACCCCGACCAGAACGCGCCGCTGCTTGCCCTCGCCCCAGAATGCGAGGCCGCGGTCCGGTTGGGTCCCCGGAATGCCGGAATCGAACTTCCACAACAGCTTGCCCGTGGCCGCATCCAGCGCGAACACCTTCTGCGAAGGCGTCAGTCCATACAGCGTGCCGTCCACGACGATCGGGCTCGTCTGCAAACCGCCCGGCTCCCCGGTGTCGAAGGTCCAGGCCACCCCCAACTTCTTCACGTTCGTTCGATTGATCTGCGCGAGGGTCGAGTAGTGAGTGTTCTCCACCGATCCGCCGTACGCAGGCCAGTCACGCTGTTCCCTTTTCTGGCGGCCTCGTGCAGGACTGGCTGCTACCCTCGGCTCGCTAGAAATGAGCGATCCGACTGCAATTGCGAGGAGTGCGCAGATGGTGAGCTTGCTCATGGATTTCCTTTCCTCCCAAGTCCCGCGATCCTACGTACCTTAGCCCCTCACATGACATTTTTCTTCAGGAAACGAAGGAATACGGCAACAGTTTAAGCAGGAAGGCAGAGCATCCCTGTCCGGGCCGCGCGGCTCGCTCATCCATGGCCGAGCGATTGTTGGCGTAAAATCCCCATTCCATAAGGGGTATGGGTGATGGTCAGAGCCGGTTGCATCACACCGTCTCCACTCGCCCTATCGCATGAGCTCGAGTCCGACCGAGTTGGTCCAATCGGTCTCAATCGCAACTTTATGTCTGGGACACGGGCGGCTAACGCGGGACTTTTGACTTTTGACTTATGACTTATGACTTGCGGAGCAACTTCTTTCTGGGGCCTACTCCACTGAGACCATACGGAACCTCATGCGTAGGGTTCCCTGGTATTTGTTCCTCTCCCCTGGCGCTTGCGACGGATGCTGGAAATCTACTTGTAAACCCTGTGCCATCGTGTGCTTTCGGCAAGGCTGCGTAGTACCTGCCGGGACGGCGTGGTTCAGAAGCAGTAGCCCTGCGCCACCCAGTAATGCCAGTCGCCAATGGCCTCGGCAGCGGATTGGTCGGGGTCAATGGCAACCAGTTGTGACAGGGGAACTGCCATAGTCCGACCGTGCCAGCGGATCAGCACTAGCATGTCGGCGGAGCAGGCGTCTTCCGATGCCATACGCTGGACTTGGACGGTTTCCCCCTTCCGGAGCGGTGAAACGAGTTTGGCAGCGATGCACTTGGCTTGAAAGGGGAATCGGATTTTGTCCTCGAGGTAGTAATACCACCCCATGATCTGCTCTTCCGGCCCATAAGCGTCCACGATGATTTCGTTGTCGATTCGGTCCTCCCGCACGGGGTCTTTCTTGGATCTCTTCAAAGGGAGACGATCCCCTCTAAGGTTTCGCGAGGTGAGTAGGCCGGGGGAATTTCACCCCCAGCCTCTCGCAGAACCGAGCGGGAGACTCTCGTCTCACTCGGCTCCCATCAGGCAAACATGCCTTTCATAGCGATCGGCCAGTGAACGAACAGATCCACACGTGTCTCA
>WNFO01001643.1_pt1 | contig 32156 bp, 30 predicted proteins | sample 5400251 | NCBI WGS metagenome assembly WNFO01 (sample SAMN13153354, study PRJNA577476) | soil metagenome | isolation source: 100 cm saprolite under Madrone tree | place: USA:California | collected 2016-06-14
CGTTGACGAGCCTTTCCGCTGTGTGGAACACGATCAGCATCTCGATGCGCAGAGGCTGATGGAGGCTGGCGTCCTGATATGGATGGTCTTCCTCTGACTTCTGATACGTGCCCATGACGGGGTCGTAGCTGTACACGGAGTAGTGCTCGTCGACGGGGACCGTCGCGCCCCCTGATCCGCCCGACAGATTCGGCCGCGCCTTCGGCACGGTGAATGCCGGAATGCCGGAGAAAAAGTTCTGCTCCGCCGCGTTGACTGAGCTGCCGTTGATCATCAGGTTGTCCGGCGCGTATCGCGCGCCCGTCCGGTACGTGTAGCCGATGGTGTCGAAGAACTGCGGCACCGGGTCTGCCGCCGCGGCACTCGCGGTGGCCTGAGACTCGCCCGACTGGAAGAGCAAGCCCTTGTAATGACGCGCGATCTTCAATGAGATGAAACGGCTCGAGCGCATCGGCCCGACGAGGTCGGGCACGTTCTGAAAGATCGCGGTGCATCGGGTGATGCCGCCTTCGGCGAGGTATTCGAACACGACGTCCGCCGCCTGCAGGCCGTTCTGGTCCCGCGCGTAGTAGTCGTTGGGCACCTGGATCAACGCGGGGTACTTGAGCGCGGTGGTGTGTTCGTGGTCGCGGTAGTAAAGGCCGGTCTTCAGGGTGAAGGTCCCCGGCACGTGGTGGCCGGTCAGGTCTCTGCCACCCGGGTCCATGCTGAGGACGAGCGGCCCCGATCCCATGCCTTGAGTGGAGATCGTCGCGCTGCGGTCGTCGGCGGCCCACTTGAGATCCGCTTGCTGGCCGTTGACGTTGACACGAACGGTGATCGGCTCCATGGCGTCGTTGAACTTGATGGTGATGGGCGAGCCCGGATCGATATCCGCGCCGTTCGTGATGGCGGCGCCGCCCGCACCACTCACCGAAATGATCCGCGGCACGATGTTGGTGGTGAACGTCCAGTGCCGGCCGGGGATATGGCGGTGGCTCAGGTCGACGATCGGACCCAAGGTCACGCTGTAGCTGGTGAGGTCCGCGAGCGCCTTCGATGGCGACCACGCGTACGTGGTCTGGCCTGAGGTGGCCGTGATCGTTCCATCGGTCGCCGGCGTGATCGTGAAAGCGGCCTCGACAGCGCTGAGCGCCACAGGGCGGCTGAAGCTGAATACGAGCTGTGAATAGGTCGGGACGTCGATCTGGCCGCTCTTCAAGTTGAGGTCGACCGAAGTCGGCCTCGCGTTCTCGAATGCGAGCACCCCACCGCTGGCGGTCAGCACGACCGCCAACACGACACCTAACGCGATCCAGCCTCGGCGCGGGATGCGCCGTCTGCGCTTGGTGCGCCTTCGCGATGGGGCCGCGACGGCCCAGGGCTCGCTCTCTTGCAGGGACGTGGGTAACGACAACGGAGCGCGGGGATTATCCCATTTCGCGCAAGAGAGCGAACGTGTAGAGGCCGGTCGAATGTCCGCTCTCGAACGCGATCTGCAGTGCGTATTGACCGACAAGCGCTACGTTCTCGATGCGCAGCTCTTTTGCGTCAAGGTTCTTCACGCGAGCGAGACGTCCCGGGACGCCGGCCTCGCCGCGACACTCGGCGCACGGGCAAGCCCATCGCAGCTTCTCGGCTGAGTAGGTGCTGTGGTGCCCATCCTCCCACGCGATGTCCATGACCTGACGCTCGCGGTCGACGTCGACGGTGAGAGGAAAGGCGTCCGGGTTTTTCAGTGGCTCTACTACCGGACGTTGATGACCGGCAGCTGCCGGAAGGACTGGATCGACGTGCGGGCCGCAACCTGCGATGCGATCTCCATGAACGCTCGAGCTCCCGCTGACTCCGGGCGCGAGATGACAACAGGTACGCCGCTGTCGGCGTCTTCGCGTATGGATTCCTCGAGCGGGACCGCGCCGAGAAACGGCACGCCCAGTCGTGTCGCCGCGGCCTCCGCGCCGCCGTGGCTGAAGATCTCATGCCGATGTCCACAGTTGCTGCAGATGTACCAGCTCATGTTCTCGATCAGCCCCAGCGGCGTCACATTGAGCTTGCGAAACATCTGCAGCGCCTTGACCGCGATGTCGGTGGCGACGTCTTGCGGAACATCTGCAGCGCCTTGACCGCGATGTCGGTGGCGACGTCTTGCGGAGTGCACACGATCGCGACGCCGGTGAGAGGAACCGCCTGCGCAAGCGTGAGCGATGCGTCGCCGGTCCCGGGTGGGAGGTCGATCACGAGGTAATCGAGCCGGCCCCAGTCGACCTGCACCATCATCGCCTCGATCGCCTTGCCGACCATTGGCCCGCGGTAGATCGTGGGCTGCTCGCCGGGATAGATGAGGCCGAAGGACATGACCTTCAATCCGTGCGCGTCGACGGGCTGCAGCCGGCCGTTGACCTGCTCGGGGACGGCGTGCGATCCGATCATCGCGGGGACCGACGGTCCGTAGATGTCGGCGTCGAGCAGGCCGACTTCGGCGCCCGCTCTGCGCAGCGCCGCGGCCACGTTGACGGCGACAGTGGATTTCCCCACACCGCCTTTCCCAGAGGCGATGGCGATCGTCTGCTTGACGCCGGGCAGGATCTCGGATGGCTTCGGCCGCATGAATGCCTGTCGCACGTTGGCGGTCATGCGGACCTCGACGCCCGAAACTCCCGGAATGTCACCGACGAGATCCTGGGCCTGGGTCTTGAAGCGATCGCGGACCGGGCACGCCGGCGTGGTCAATTCGAAGGTGAAGCTCACCTTGCCCTGTGGGCTGACCTCCAGCTCCTTGATCATGCCGAGGCTGACCACGTCCCGACCCAGGTCCGGGTCCTGTATGTGGGACAGGACGTCGAGCACCTGCTCGCGTGTCGGGCTCATGGCCTGGATGTTACCGGGCATTGGGATCGGACCATGTAGGTTCATCAGATGGCGGTTCGAGGTCCGGCGGCGTTGCGCAAGCATCAAACCGCGTGCCGCGCCTGCCACGTCTGCGTCGATGCGGGGATCATCCCCGAGGCAAACCCGACGTTTTCCGGCGAGTGGGGGGCTCCCTTCTACCTGGTCGGCCAGGCGCCGGGGCCGGCGGAGCGTGAGTCCCGGCGTCCGTTCTCGGGGCGCGCGGGCAAAGAGCTCGACCGATGGATGCTGCGCGCCGGCTTCTCGAGCTCCGAGGAATTCCGCCGCGTCACCTACATCGCCGCGCTGATGCGCTGCTTCCCAGGCCGCAACCGCAGGGGAACCGGCGACCTGCGTCCACCGCCGGCAGCCATTGCCAACTGTGCGCACTGGATGGACGCCGAGCTGGAGATGCTGCGACCCCGCGTGGTGATTCTGGTCGGGCAGATGGCGATCGCTCGCTTTCTCGGCCCAGGTTCGTTGGAGGAACGGGTCGGGCGCACGTTCGGCGACGAGCCTGTAATGGTCCCGCTCCCGCATCCGTCCGGCCAGAGTCGTTGGCTCAACGCTGCGGCCAATCGCGAGCGCCTCGAGCAGGCGTTGGCGCTGATCGCAAAGCTTCGCGCGGACGCGCTAGGCTGACTGCGTCTGCGTCCGTGAAACGACGGGAGGGAATTAAACGTGGCGAAGTATCTGCTCGTCTTCTACGGTGGTGGCATGCCCGAAACACCGGCCGCGCAGGCCAGGGTCCTGAAGCAGTGGGGGCACCTGGTACGGAAAGTTGGGTCCTTCGGTTGTCGACATGGGCAACCCGTTTTCTGGGGCGGTGAACAAGATCAAGGCTGATGGCACGGTGGCCAAGGGACCGATCGGCCAGCGGGCAACCGGCTACACGATCGTCGAAGCCGGAACGCTGGATACTGCAACGAAGATGGCTAAGGGCTGTCCGATCTTGAAGAGTGGCGGTCAGATCGCGGTCTACGAAACGTTTTCGATGATGTAGGCGGCGTTGCCGTCGTTTTTCGCCCAGCGTGAAGGCGGGCGCGCCGTCATTGTCGGTGGCGACGCCCGCCACCTCGCCCGCTCGCTGCGGGCGCGTGTAGGGGAAGAGGTCGAGGTCGTCGACCCAAACGGATTTCTTCTCACCGTGCGTCTCGACAAGGTTTCGCTTGATCGCGTCGAAGGCGTGGTCGTCGGCGAGCGCGAGCACAACCCCGAGCCCGAAGCTCGCATCACCATCGCCATCGCGCAGCTGCCCGCGCCCGCGTTGGAGCTGGTGCTTTCGAGGTGCACGGAGGCGGGCGCTTATGCATTCCATGTCATGCAGGCGGACCGCAGCGTTGCGCGCGGCGCAAAGGGGGAGCGTTGGAACACCATCTGCCGAGAGGCGGCGATGCTGGCCGGCCGGCTGCGGGTGCCCTCGGTTTCGGGGCCATCAACGATGGATGAGGTTGTGACGAGGGCCGAGAACCCGGTGATGCTGGTGCGCGGGGCAAAGGTCGACCTGGCGGACCTGGACGAACCGCGCGATCTCACCCTCCTCGTGGGTCCGGAGGGGGGCTGGTCCGACCGCGAGCTCGCGCTCGTCGCGACCAAAGCCGGCTTGGGACCGCGCAACCTGCGGGCCGACACCGCCGCCCTGGTCGCTCTAGCGGTCGCCCTCGCACGGCGGCGTTAGCCGTCTAGCGTTTCAGGCCGCGAAACGTCTCAATCTCGCCCGCGATCGCGATCACGCTCGCACCAGCGAACGTGATCCCGCCCAGCACGATCAGGCTGGTGCCAATCTGGACGTTCGAGCTGGCGAGTCCCAGGCCGACGGCGAATATCCCGATGGCCAGGATCAGCGCCGCATAGGTGTTGAAGCCACGGCGTGTCGCTGCGAATCCCGGCGCCAGCTCGCCCAACGACTGAGAGGTCACCCGCCTCATGACAAGATCGGCTGAGCCGCCGACGTTGAGCAGAAGAATAATTCCAGCCGCAGAAATCAAAACCCCGAGGGCGAGAACCACGCTCGCATGTTGACACTTCGGGTCCTGTGACGAACCCCACTAGCATTTGTTCGTGCCCACAGCCAGCCAGGCCCGCGTGCGCAACTTTTGCATCATCGCCCACATCGATCACGGGAAATCGACCCTGGCCGACAGGCTTCTCGAGTTCACCGGGTCGATCAGCAAGCGCGACATGCAGGACCAGGTCCTCGACAGCATGGACCTGGAGCGCGAGCGTGGGATCACGATCAAGCTCCAGGCCGTCCGAATGACGTATCGCGCTCGCGACGGCGAGAGCTACGAGCTGAACCTCATCGACACACCGGGCCACGTCGACTTCGCGTACGAGGTGTCACGATCCCTCGCGGCGTGCGAGGGCGCGATCCTGGTGGTCGACGCCGCCCAGGGCATCGAAGCGCAGACGCTGGCCAACCTTTATCAGGCGGTGGAGGCCGGGCTGACGATCGTCCCCGTCGTCAACAAGATCGACCTCGACGCCGCGCAGCCAGAGCTCGTCGCCGAAGAAATAGCCGATGTCACGGGCATTCCGCGCGAGCAGGTGATCTTCGCCTCCGCCAAGCAGGGGATCGGAACGCAGGACATTCTCGAAGCCGTCATCTCCAAGGTGCCACCGCCGCACGGGGATCCCTCGGCACCTCTGCGTGCGCTGATCTTCGACTCTCATTACGACATCTACCGCGGCGTCATCACCTACGTCCGCGTCGTCGATGGCCAGATCAAGGCGCGCGACAAGATCCGGATGATGAACACCGGAAAAGTTCACGAAGTCGATGAGGTGGGATGGTTCGCGCCGCGGCCCACGCCGGCCGAGAAACTGACCGCGGGTGAGGTCGGTTACGTCACCGCCGCGATCAAGAACGTGATCGACGCGCGCGTCGGAGACACGATCACCAGCTCGGAAGGCGGAGCCGCCGGCCCGCTCCCCGGCTATCGACAGGTCAAGCCGATGGTGTTCGCGGGCTTGTTTCCCACCGACTCAGACCAGTTCGCGGACTTGAAGGAGGCGCTCGAGAAGCTGCAGCTCAACGACGGCGCGCTTTCGTACGAGCCGGAGAACTCGGCCGCGTTGGGATTCGGTTTTCGATGCGGATTCCTCGGTTTGCTCCACCTCGAGATCGTCCAGGAGCGGCTGGAGCGGGAGTTCGAGCTGGAGCTCATCACGACGGCACCCACCGTCGAGTACCGCGTGAAGCTGAAGCGAGGCGACACGATCGAGGTCGACAACCCGGCTCTGCTTCCCGACCCCACCGCGATCGAGTCCATCTCCGAGCCGTTCGTGAAGCTTTCGATCATCGTTCCTTCCACTTACGTCGGTCCGATGATGGAGCTCTGTCAGGATCGGCGCGGCATGTTCAAGAAGCTGGAGCACCGGCCTGGCGACCGTGTCGTGCTCGAGTATGAGATTCCGTTGGGCGAGATCATTCACGACTTCTACGACCAGCTGAAGTCCCGCTCAAAGGGCTACGCCTCGATGGACTACGAGATGATCGGGTTCCGCGAGGGCGAGCTGGTCAAGCTTGACGTTCTGGTCGCCGGCGATCCGGTCGACGCCTTGTCGCTGATCACCCACAGGAGCAAGGCTCAGATCCAGGGTCGGAAGCTGGTCGAGAAGCTGAAGTCGATCATCCCCCGCCAGCTGTACGAAGTGCCGATCCAGGCGGCCATCGGCGGTAAGGTGATCGCGCGCGAGACCGTATCCGCGATGCGCAAAGACGTCCTGGCCAAGTGCTACGGGGGCGACGTCACCCGCAAGCGCAAGTTGCTCGAGAAGCAGAAAGAAGGAAAGCGAAGGATGAAGCGGGTGGGTTCGATCGAGATCCCGCAAGAAGCGTTCATGGCGGTGCTGAAGCTTGACTAGCGCGCCGCGCTGGGTCGCGTCGATCGCGCTCGGATCCGTGGTGTTGGTTTCGTGCGCCATGATAGGTCCGGGCGGGACGAGCGCTCAGCCCGCCGAGATCTACGCCGCCGGGCCGACGGTGAGCGATGTGCGCGCGCTTTTCGGAGACGACAACTGGTGGCAGGGCCCGCCATCGTTCCAGGTGCGTCCGCTCGACGCCGAAACGACTTCCTTCACTCAGCGCTTCTCGGTTGCCCAGCGGTTCTTGCGTATCGGCACTGCCGAGGAGTTCGTGGTCCAGTACACAGTTTTCGACAAGACGTCCTCGGCGACCACGCGAATGACCGGCCTGCAGCAAGCTCTGGGCGCCTCACCATCGACCCCGAAAGTAGGTGACCAGGTCCTTTATTACGGTCTTCCTGGATCGGGTGGAGCGCCGTATATCACGAGGACGTTCGTACGGGTTGGTCAGATAGTCGTCAGCATCATCTGGGCTCGCAAAGACCCAACTACCACTGTCCAGCAGCTCGGACGCATCGCGGTGAACGTGGTCGGCGGGCTCAAGAAGGCAACGTCGGCCCGGGTTAGGGAAACTCCGGCGGCGGTCGACCAGAAACTGCTCCCTCCGCCCGGGCTTGACATCACTTTCCTTGGAGCAGCGCAGCTCCAGGTCGAAGCGTGGCTGGTCATGGTCAACATCGGCATTCCTACAGCCGGTCTCAAGTTGCTCCACGACGCCGGGGTCACCGATTTCGCCTATGGCGACTACGCGCTCAACAACGACACGCACATGGAGGTGAGGTCTGCGCTTTTGACGTTCGCGACAGCCACAGCCGCCGCGGATTGGGCCAGCACCTGGAGCTCTGGCACGCCGGACCAGAGCAATATCGCCAGTGCTTACGTGCCCACGGCGGGCGTCGAGGGCTCTGGTGAATATCACTACTTCTTCACTGCCGGTACCTTCGGTGGAATGCTCGTGTGCAAATCGTCCATCGAAGGAGAGGCCGCTTCACGTGCGTGCGAGGGACCGATGGAGCGGACTGCCATCGGTTGGAAATTCGCTCTGGGAGGCTAGTCCAAACGGCGCTCAGCGACCATGCTGCTGCGAGTCGCCTGGTACCACTCCCACTGTTTCGCGAGACCATCACCGAGCGCGACGCGCGGCTCCCATCCCAACCGTTCCCGCGCGAGATTGATCGAAGCTCCGGTGTGGCGCGGGTCACCGGGCGCGGCAGGGAGGTTCTTCCGGCGAAGCTCGAGATGGCTGATCTCCTCCAGAGTCGCCAGGACCTTGTTCAGGGTGACCCGACTGCCGCCGCCCAGGTTGAACACCATGCCCACCACGTCCGCCGTCGCCGCCTTCACTGTGCCTTCGACCGCGTCCGATACGTAGGTGAACTCACGGGTCTGCTCGCCATCGCCGTAAACCTCGATCGGCTCGCCGTCCGCCAGCGCGCGCATGAAGCGCGCGAACGCCATGTCCGGTCGCTGGCGCGGTCCGTAGACGGTGAAGTAGCGAACCGACACCGCAGGGATGCCGAAGTTCCGCGTGTAAAGGTGTGCGAGATGCTCGGCGGCAAGCTTCGTGACGCCATAGGGCGAGACCGGGCGGGGGAGAGCCGATTCGCGCGTTGGAAACGCCTCCGCGTCGCCGTACACAGATGAGCTCCCCGCGAACACGAGGCGCTGGAGGCCGCTTCCTTTCAGATGCTCGAGGAGGCGCTGCGTGGCGATGATGTTGTCGCGGGTGTAGCGGTCGAACTGGTGCCCCCAGCTCGGCCTCACCCCGGGCTGGCCGGCGAGATGGTAGACGACGTCGGCGCCATCCAGCGCCGCGGTGAGGTCAGCGTCCACCAGGTCCAGCTCCTCGAAGGAAAAATTGCGATGGCTCCTGGCCGCCTCCAGGTTTTGCTCCTTTTGGGCGCGCGGGTAGTAGTCGGTGAAGGAGTCGATGCCCACGACTTCCTGGCCGTCGGCCAGCAGACGCTCACTCAGGTGGGAGCCGATGAACCCCGCCGCGCCGGTGACCACGGCTTTCATCAACGGCAAGCCTGAGGCGTGGCGACCGCCATTTGCAACCGGCCCTATCTTTTCTATATGTCTCGGTTTGAATCGTGGCTCGCCGATTCGGGTATAGGCGTATCGGTGAAGCAGTTTCCAACCGGCACTCGTACCGCCGGCGATGCAGCACGCGCGGTCGGGTGCGACGTGGGGCAGATCGTGAAGTCGCTCGTTTTCGTCGCCGGGGGCAATCCGGTCATCGCGCTTGTCAGCGGCGCCAACCGGCTGGACGAAACCCGGCTCGGGGCGGCCGCGGGCAAGCCGGTGACGAAAGCCGACGCGGAGATCGCGAGGACGGCCACCGGGTACTCAATTGGCGGCGTGCCCCCTTTCGGCCACGCGACCGAGCTTCCGGTGTTCATGGATCGGGACCTGCTGGCCCATCCAGTCGTGTGGGCGGCGGCGGGCCGGCCCGACTCGGTGTTCGAGATCGAACCTGAGCGGCTCCGCGACCTGAGCAAAGCAACTGTTGTTGATCTGAAGATCACTGGGCAACTGGATGTCCCCGGCCCTTCGGGCCACCTCCCCACGGGTGGGGAGGGCCTCGCGTGAGCAGCATCCTCATCTTCTGCAAGGACTGCGGAAAGCAGGTCCCGAGCTCGGAGACGCGAGATGGGCGGTGCCTCGATTGCCGCGTCCGGCGCTCGGTCGCCGACCTGCGCGACGAGCACGCGCGGCTGTGGCGCAAGCGCGAGCGCTACCGCAGCCATAACGCCAATGTCGAGCAGATCGGACAGCAGATCGCCCGCGTCGAAGACCGGATGGGGCATCGCATCAAGGAGCTGGTGTCGAACGACCGGCAGGCCACCGACTATCTGCGCAAGGAGCTCGAGGCGGCGCGCGGGCAGCGCTACACGATCAAAGGCGTCTGACTTGGGTACTGGGCAAGTGCAATTCCCCACTCGGCCTTCGGCCGACCTCCCCGCCGAGCGGGGAGGGCCTTTTTCCCATCTTTACATCCACCTCCCGTTCTGCAAGCACAAGTGCGGGTACTGCGATTTCAACGCGTACGCCGGCATGGACAGGCTCATGCCTGACTACGTCGAGGCGCTGGAGCGCGAGCTCGGTACCGCCCGGGAGGAGCGCGACTTCTCGCGCTTGCAAACCGTCTACCTCGGTGGCGGAACGCCCAGCATTCTTCCGCCAGACCTCATCGCGCATCTGCTGCGTTTCATCCGCGGCACGTTCGACGTCGCACCCGACGCGGAGGTCACGCTCGAGGCCAATCCGGCCAGCACCGATGAACCGAGGCTTGCCGCCTGGCTCGAGGGCGGTGTCAACAGAATGAGCCTCGGCGTGCAGGGGTTCGAACCGCGCGCGCTCGCAGTCCTCGAGCGCAAGACGGATGCGGCTCAAGCCACTCATGCGTTCAACCTGGCGCGCGCGATGGGCGTCAAGAACTTGAGCATCGATCTCATATACGCGGTGCCTCATCAAAGCCGCGAGTCGTGGGTCGAGACCTTGCGGCGCGCTCTGGCTCTGGGCCCGGATCACGTTTCCACCTACTGCCTGACTTTCGAGGAGGGAACGCTTCTGTGGCGCAGACGCGCCGAGGGTAAGCTCCCCGAGCTCGATCCCGACCTGCAGTGGGACCAGTTGGATTCCGCATGCGCGGAGCTGGAGGGCGCAGGCTTTCGGCGGTACGAGGTGTCCAACTGGGCGAAGCCGGCTTACGAATCGCGTCACAACCTTGCTTACTGGCGCTGCAAGCCTGTGTATGGTGCCGGCGCGGGGGCGCATTCGTATGCAACCGACGGCATACGGGCCTGGCGCTGGTGGAACGTCGCGAAGCCTCGCGAGTACATCGCCGCGTGCCCGACACCAAGGGCGGATGGGGAGGAGCTCGCCCAGCGCAAGGCCGGGGCCGAGGCGCTCATGCTCGGCCTGCGCACTGCCGAGGGTATAGCCCCGCCCGAGGGATTCGATACCGAGCTCACCCGGCTGGCGTCCGACGGCCTGATCGAAAGGATCGACGGCAAGGTGGCCCCGACCCGCCGCGGCATGGACCTGCACAATCAGATCGCGCTCGCGGTACTGTAACTAGCACTCGGAGCAACCGAGTGCCAAGAACAGATGGAAAACAGAAAGCAAGCGATCCTGCGCGCGGTGGTGAACGAGTTCACGACCAGCGCAGTGCCGGTTGGCTCCCAGTCGCTCCACAGCCGGTATTTCGTCAACCTGTCCTCGGCCACCATCCGCAGCGAGCTCGCGGAGCTGGCCGACCTCGGCTACTTGACCCAGCCGCACACCTCCGCCGGCCGCATTCCGACCGACTCCGGTTACCGGTACTTCGTCGACTTCCTCATGGACCTCGAAGAGGTGCCCGAGCGTGTGCGTGGGTTCATCAACGAGGAGCTCGGACACACGACCGCCGACATCCAGGGCCTGGTGGAGCGGGTGGCGATGACGACCGCGGCCGTGACCCAGAACGCATCCGTGGCCAGCGCACCACAGGGCTCGCAGGGCCGCATCAAGCATGTCGACCTGGTCTCACTGGAGCCGAAGGACGTCCTGCTCATCCTTCTGCTCGAGGGCAACTTGCTGCGCCAGCAGGTAGTGCAGGTGACCGACGCCACGACTCAGCCCACGCTCGACCTCCTGGCGTCGAAGCTCAACCAGTCGCTCGGCGGCAAAGCCGGCGAGGAGGTACGCCGCCACTACGAAAACGCGGCGCTCGGGCTCGAGAAGGAGCTGCTCGGCCGCGTCGTCGCCGCGCTCGACCAGTACGAGCAGGGCGCCGAGAACCTCGTCGTCCACGACGGCGTGCGCAACCTGCTCCGCCAGCCAGAGTTCGCTGAGTCGTCGCGGGTGCAGCAGGTCCTGGAGGTGCTCGAGGAGACCCGCTACCTCACCGTTCTGCTGCGCGAGCTCATCGGAAACTCCGACCTGCAGATCGTCATCGGATCAGAGAACGCGTCGAGCCAGCTGCAGGGATGCGCGGTCGTTCTCACGACCTATGGCCCGTCCAATCACCTCAAAGGAGTGCTCGGCGTGATCGGGCCGACGAGGATGGCGTACAGCCAGACCGTCGCGCGGCTGCGGGCGGTGGCGCGCGGCGCCAGCGAGCGGATGGCCGAGCTCGGGGTTTGAGATCGGGCCTTGGCGCGGTATTACTGGAAGCGTCATGACCACGCGTAAATACCCGCACGAGCCCCATCACGAGCACTCGGAAGGCGAGCTGCGGCCTGAGACGGCCGATGTCGCGGCGAGCAAGCAGGTCGCTGCGCTGGAAGGCAAGATCGCCGAGCTCGAGGCGGCCGCCGCCGAGGCCAAGGATCGCTACCTACGCCTGGGGGCTGACTTCGAGAACTTCAAGAAGCGCGCCCGGCAGGACCAGCTCGAGACCATCCAGCACGCATCCGCCGAGCTGATCAACCGACTGCTGCCCGGGCTCGACGACCTCCACAAAGCTCTGGAGCACAGCCCGAAGGGCATAGATCCTTCCTGGTTGAAAGGCGTTGAGCTGAGCGTGCGCAAGCTGGAAGAGGCGTTCGGCGCCCACGGCCTGGAGGCCATCAAGGCGGTGGGGGCCCCGTTCGACCCCAAGCTGCACGAGGCGGTCGGCCATGAGGAGTCTCGCGAGCACCCCGAGGACACGGTCGTCGCCGAATTGCGGCGTGGCTACCGTATCCGCGACCGCGTCGTGAGACCCGCGCTGGTGAAGCTCGCCCGGCGGCCGGAGCTCCCGACCGACGGCTCCCCCAACCCCGATCAGGCCTAACCCACCAAAATTTAGGTCTTGGCTGTCAAGCGCGACTACTACGAAGTCCTCGGTTGTAGCCGGCAGGCGTCCGCCGACGACCTGAAACGTGCCTTCCGGAAGATCGCGATGGAGTCCCACCCCGACCGCAACCCTGACGACCCCGTGGCGGCAGCGCGGTTCAAGGAAGCGAGCGAGGCGTACGCGATTCTGTCAGACGCCGGCAGGCGGCGAAGCTACGACATGTTCGGCCACGCCGCAGTCGACATGGGGGGCGGGCCGGCGGTCGACTTCTCCGACATGCCGTTTGCGGACATCTTCGACACGTTCTTCGGCGCCGGTATCGGCTCGCGCGGGCGAAGGCAGCGCTCCGACCGGGGCGACGACCTCCGCTACGACATGACCATCACGTTCGAGGAAGCGTTTACCGGTGCAGACAAGCAGATCGACGTGCCGCGCCTGGCGACCTGCGATCGGTGCTCGGGCAGCGGCGCCGAGCCCGGCACGGGCACGGAAACATGCCCAACCTGCGGTGGCGCGGGACAGATTCGCCGGGCCCAGCAGTCGATCTTCGGCTCAGTGATGACGCAGACCACATGTCCCACCTGCGGTGGCGCGGGACGCTTGCTCAAGAGCCCCTGCGTCCAGTGCCATGGGCAGGGCCGCAACACAGTCACACGCCGGCTTGCCGTCCGGATACCGGCCGGTGTAGACACCGGCTCCCAGATCCGGATCAGCGGTGAGGGCGAAGCCGGAATCCGGGGCGGGCGGCCCGGCGACCTGTACGTGGTGCTCAGGGTGAAGTCGCATCCGCACCTCTCCCGGCAGGATCAGAGCGTCATCTACGAGCTGAGGGTGAACATGGTCCAGGCGGCGTTGGGCGACCGAATCGAGATCCCGACCCTCGACGGCACGGTCGAGATCGCCATTCCAGCCGGAACCCAGCATGGGCAGTCCTTCCGGCTCGCCGGCAAAGGCATGCCGGACGTCCGCGGCGGCCGGCGGGGCGACCAGTACGTGCTTGTGCAGGTCGTGGTGCCCAAAGACCTCAACCCGGAGCAGAAGGCCCTCCTCCGGAAGGTCGGCGGCCTCACCGGCAAGCCGGAAAAGGTCTCGAAAGGCTTCTTCGAAAAGCTGCGCGACGCCATCTCGCTCGACGGCTGAGTCACTCGCCCTGGGCGACTTCTCAGCGAACTCTCAGGTTCCAGGCATAACCTGACAGCTTCCTGGGTAGTTAATTGGGGGTAGTTACAACAAAGGGCTGTTGCCCCGTACCGTATTAGAGGAAGAAGTGGCAAAAACGATCGATCTCGAACTGACCCGAGCCGAGGTGGAGGTGATCGAGCTGGAGGCCCGCCTGCGGGTGGTCCCCATGAACGACACCCAGCTTTCCGACGCCCTCAAGGCCGCCCTGGCCGCCAAGAAGGAGCGCCTGGCGAAGCTGCGCACCCAGCACGCCGCCGCCGGCCGGCCCAACCGGGGCGTCTCTGTAGGCGATGAGGCCAACAAACCGCTGCCCCTCCACGCGACCCGGCGGCCGCCGCTCAAGCGTTCGGTCCCCCAGCGGCCGAAGGCGAAAACGGCAAAGTAGGCGGCAGCCGGCCTCGCCGGCTGTTAAGTGACTGTTGCGCTGGCGCAACAGGATGGCGTCCCGAACGTTATCGTTCGACGTGGTGAGAGTGGCCGTGCGCTCGGGTCCGGCTTGCAGGTAAGTGTCAGCTGACGGAACCCCGCCCGCGGGTAACTCCGCGGGCATCTCTTTCAGCCTGACCCCGGGAAGCGCGGCCGGCACACCCGCGCGGGACGCGTGGCAGCTGCCCACCATCAACGGTATCGCCGCGGCTGCGCTCATCGCCGCCGTCGGATTTCGTCTCTGGGAAGCGCACCTGCCGCCGTACGCGGTGCAGGAAGAGTTCGTGCTGATCGGCGCTGGTGTCGTGTTTGCTGTGATCGCGGTCGGCGTCCGCGCGTCACGTTTCGGTTGATGCTCGTCAGCGCGGTGCTCACCGTGCTGGTGCTCGGCGTGGCAGGCCCCTGGCTGGGCGACGACCTGCCCCCGTTGGCGGCGGCCGCGTTCGCGACCATCCTCCTCCACTTCGAGCTCGGTCTACATGCGCGACATTTCGCACTTCTCCTGGCCGTAGCCCTTGCCGGGCTGGGCTCGTTGTGGATCTACGCCGTCGTGGCGCTCATGGTCTCGTTCGGGGCGATCGCCATCTGGACGCTCGTCCTACTGGCGCTCGGGCTGCTGGCTTTCCTCACCCGGCGGGCCGTCGACCGCGACCTCAGCGTGCAGTTCGATCGTCAGGCGTCGCTTCTTTTCGCTATCAGCGATCTCGGCGAAGGTCTCGTCATCACCGAGGGCGGACGGTATGTCGCGAGCAACGACGCCTACGTGAAGCTGACCGGGTACTCGCGGGAAGAGCTGCTGGCGATCCCCACGTTGATCGACCTGGCGCCGGCCGAAGAGCGCGAGGAGCTTGCGGCCAACCTGGAAAAGCGGTTTGCCGGGGATGCGGCGCCGGTTCGTTATCAAGCGGGCTTGATGGCCAAGGACGGGCGCCGGCTCGAGGTCGAGGTAGCTATCCACCGCATTAGTGCGGAAGGCGACCAGCGCCTGCTTGCGCTCGTGAGCGACATCACCGAGCGGCACCGAGCCGAGCAGGCCGAGCGTGTAAGCGAGATGCGCTTCCGCACCCTGTTCGAGCAGGCCCAGGCCGGCATGTCATTCGCCGGCCTCGACGGAAAGATCATGTCGGTGAACCCCGCTTACTGCGAGCTGCTGGGGTACGCGGCTGAGGAGCTCAAGTCCATGTCCGTCTACGACGTCACCCTTCCGGAAGATGTCGCCCCCACCAAGGAGGCGCAGCGCCGGATGATGGCGGGCGAAGCGGCCGACGTCCGCTTCGAAAAGCGGTTCCTCAGGAAGGATGGCGAGCAGGTGTGGGCTGATGTCGCCGTCCGCCTGGTGCGAGACGTGGACGACAAGCCGCTTTATTTCCAGACGGTGATCATCGACATTCGCGATCGCAAACGGGCCGAGGTCATGCAGTCGGCGAGATTCGCGGTGACGCAAGCGCTCGTCACCTCGCCTGGTTGGGACCGCGCCGCTCCGGCTGTGCTGGAGGGCCTTTGCAAGACGCTCGACTGGGAGCTGGCCGAATACTGGGAGGTCGACCTGGAGCGCGAGGCGATGCATTTCGGCGCTTCGTGGAAGCGCCCGGGCCACGAAACGTCGGAGTACGACGCCACCGCCAAGGATGCTTCGTACAGGCGCGGAGAAGGTCTTGCGGGGAAGGTATGGGAATCGGGTGCGCCGATCAGCATCGCCGACGTTGCCGCGGACCAGTCGGCGCGCTCGGCCGCAGCGACCGCGGCCGGACTCAAGGGCATCGTCGGCTTCCCCGTCCGCAGCGGCCGCCGGGTGGTGGGGATGATCTCGCTTCACACATGGGCGCCTCGGCATCTCGACGACGGCCTCGTGGCGGTCATGAACGACATCGGCTCGCAGATCGGTGAGTTCGTGGAGCGCAAACGCGCCGAGGTGGCGCTCCAGGAGAGCGAGAAGCGAATGCGCTCGGTCCTCGACAACGTCTCAGATGGGCTCGCGACGTTGGACAGCACGAGCCTCATCGAGTCGGCCAACCCAGCCGTGGTCAAGCTGTTCGGATACCTCGAGGAGGAGTTGATCGGGCAGCCAGTCGACATCCTCATCGCAACCACGCATCGCAGCGGCTTCGTCAACTATTTGCAGCGACGCCTCAAGCTCGACCTGCCTTCGAGCGGCGCGCACGAGACGATGGGCAAGCGCAAGAACGGCAGCTTGTTCCCGCTCGAGTTCGTGGTCAGCTCGATGCACGTCGGACCACGGCACCTCTTCATCGCCACCATGCGCGACATCTCCGAGCGCAAGGCCCACACCGACGCCCTCGAATACCAGGCACTCCACGACGCGCTGACCGGTCTCCCGAATCGCAGCCTTTTCGGCGACCGCCTGCGCCAGGCCCTGCTCGCCGCGCGGCGCAATCAGCGGATGTTCGGCGTCCTCCTCCTCGACCTCGATCGATTCAAGGACATCAACGACGCGCTCGGTCATGACCGAGGCGACAGCCTCCTACAAGAGGTGACGGCACGACTGCGCAGCGTGCTGCGCGCCACTGACACCATCGCGAGGCTTGGCGGCGACGAGTTCGCGGTGTTGACGACCGACGCCAAGCATCCCGATGACGTTGTTTCGACTGCACGCAAGATCCTGGCTGCGCTCGAGGGTCCATTCGCGCTCGGTGACCAGATGGTGGAAACGGGCGCATCGATCGGCATCGCGCTCTACCCCGTACACGGCGATGACCCGGGCACGCTGCTGCGGCGCGCCGACGTCGCCATGTATGTCGCCAAGCGTTCGGGCGGGGGCTGCTCGCTGTACGCACCCGAGCAGGAGGCGCAGAGTCTGCGCCGCTCGGGTCTTGCGGGCGAGCTGCGCCGCTCGATTCCGCAGGGCGAGATGACGCTGCACTACCAACCCCAGGTCCTGCTCGGGAGCGGCACGGTGTATTCGGTTGAGGCGCTGGTGCGATGGAACCATCCGCGCGAGGGTCTGATGCCGCCCGACCGGTTCATACCCATGACGGAAGAGACGGGCGTGATCCATCCGTTGACCGCGTGGGCGCTGGATTCGGCTCTGAACCAGCTATGCAAGTGGCTCGCCGCGGGCATCGATGTGTCCGTCGCGCTCAACGTATCGCCACGCATCATCGAAGACCACTCGCTCGAGGAGATGGTGGCGCAAGCCCTCGCCTCGACCAAGGTCGATCCTCGCCGGCTCACCCTGGAGATCACGGAAGGGGTCGCTATGGCGGCGGCCGCGGCGAAGGCCCTTCATACGTTGAACGAGATGGGCGTGCGCCTCTCGCTCGACGACTTCGGGACCGGCTATTCCTCTCTCCTTTATCTGATGCGTTTGCCGGTGCACGAGATCAAGATCGACCGCTCCTTCGTCGCCGGCCTCGGAACCGACAGCGACTCCGGCGCCATCGTGCGCTCCGCGGTTGGGCTCGGCCACAACCTTGGCCTGCGTGTGGTGGCGGAAGGCTTGCAGGATCGGCTGGCGGAGGCGGTGCTCATCGAGGCGGGCTGCGATGCCGCACAGGGATTCCTGTTCGGCCGGCCGGTCACGGACGCGGAGATGACGACCCAGTTGATGACAAACCCGGGATCGAAGGGCATACCGATCGAGCCTGCTGCCCAGGAGGGCGTCACCGCCGCCGCATTAGTTCAGGAAGGCAGCGATCCCAAGGGGATATAAATCGGGGTGAGCCTTGATCGCAGTGAAGATCATTTCGCCGCTGAACACCCTGACGTCGTACTGACAGAGGGCGACGGTCGGTAGGCGCTTGGTGATGGTGTTCATTGCGACCTCGAAGTCGATCATCTGACTGTCCGACTCGAAGCCCTTGCGGGCCGAGCTCATCTCGCCCACAACCCTCAGCAGAGTTGGGCCGCCTACGAGCGCTCGAGTCAGTACTTGCTCCCAGAAGCGGAGGGCTCCCTCGACTGTGTTCCCGGGTCTGGGCGCTGTCAGCAAACTGTGGTCGCGAAGCGCGGCATCAACGTCGATTCCATCCTGCCCATGCAGTGCTTCGAGGTAGGTATCGAGGACCGCGCCCTCAGCGATAAGAAAGCACGGCTGGCCTGACGCCAGGCCGTCACGAAAAAAAGGGATCGTGAGTCGCAGGCGCGATTCGTCGCTGTTGTAGAAGGTAGCGAGGTGGCTGCGAGGCGGGACATGGGTTCCACCTATCACGACACCCTCTGGACCGGCCGCCCGGCGTCGAGGAGATGAGGAATCATCTCGCGAAAGAAAGCAGGTCAGGTCCGCTTCCCTGAAACGACGTTCTCCACGGCGGCCAACGCGTCGAACCGGCAGCAGCCCGCTGTCGCTCCATCGGCGGACCGAGGCCTGGCTGACGCGGAGGAACTTTGCCGCCTCTGCGGTGTTGAGCAGCTTATCGCTCATCGTGGTCTCGCATGGTGAAGTATCGCTGTGACCCGAGCTAAATCAGGAAGCTCGCGAGTCCAAGCTCGTACAGGTCTGGGTGCGACCGTAAGGCATCAAAAATCGTCTCGCCGCCAAAAACGCGCACGTCGTACTGACACAGGGTCACGGTCGGGAAACGCTTGGCGATCAAGTTGTATGCGATCTCATATTTGATCATCTCGTCGTCGGTAGGAAACACCGTTCGTTCCGAGGCCATCTCTCCGACGACTCGGATCAAAGTCGGGCCCGCGGCAAGAGCCTCCGACATGCCCTGGTCCCAAAATGCGAGTGCCGCTTCAACTGAGGCGCCCGGTCCAGCGACGATGCGAAACGACCCGTCGAGGATGGCGGCATCGATGTCGATCCCTTTCTCGTCACGGAGCGCCTCGAGGTACGCGTCCCTTAGCGCGCCCTCGGCGGCGAGGAAGCACCGCTGGCCGAGCAGCAAACCGTCACGCAAGAACGGAATGGTGAGGCGCAAGCGGCCTTCGTCGCTGTCGTAGAACGTGCCTAGGTGCCCATGCATGGGGACACGCGTTCCCCCGACGTAGACCTCCCGCTCTGGGCGTATCGGGATGGCCGAGCGTCCCGGCTTGAGGAAGTTTTCGAGGTCCCGCTGTTTGAAGCGGCGCTCACGCCTGCGCCCAACGCGCAGTACTTCGAGCAGCCCGCTGTCGCTCCACCTCCGGACCGACGCTTGACTTACCCGCAGCACCCGCGCTGCCTCGGCTGTGTTCAGCAGTCTATCGCTCACTGTGACTTTGGTCTCGCGATGTGACAGTATTGCAGAGGTTTGGATACCATGGACGGGTTAAATAATCAATAGGTACGGCCGGGACCGGCACAAAAGTCTCGCCGACAGGGGAATCTGAGATGGAACTCCGACAGCTGAGGGCGTTTCTCCAGGTGGCGAAAGCTCGTCATTTTGGCAAAGCAGCGGCTGCGCTCAGGATCACGCAGCCCGCCCTGACGCAGCGAATCCAGGCCCTCGAACGGGAGCTGGGAGTGCAGCTGCTCACCCGAAGCGCCCGGGAGGTGCAGCTGACGCCGGCAGGCGAGATCCTGCTGCCTTACGCAACGAATCTCATCCAGGTTGAGGACCGTGCCATCCGCGACCTCGCTGACAACGCTTCGGGTCGCACCGGCAAGCTGCGTGTGGCGTACTTGCTTCACGGCGACATCGCCACGCAGGGCAGAATCGTGGCCGAGTTCAGGCGTCGGTACAGTGATGTCGCCGTTGAGACGAGCATGGCCTTTTCCAGCTCAAACCTCCATAACCTCGTCAAAGGCGACATCGACGTCGCCTTCATCGAGCCCATGGAGACTCCCCCCGATATCGCGGTGAAGCCGATCGGCCGCGGTGCGCTGATGCTGGCATTACCCATGGATCACCCGCTGGCAAAGCTTGACCGAGTCCCGGCCAACTCGCTTCGTGGCGTGCCGATCATCATGTGGCCGCATTCCTGGAATCCTCAGATCTCATCTTCTTTCCGTAAATGGGTAACGCGTCATACGGGCGAGGAACCGAACATTGTCGCCGAGGAGCCCCCGGACCAAGCCTTCGAGGCGATCGCAATGGACCGTTCCGCTGTGACATTGGCAAGCACCTGGCGGGCCTCCGCAGCCACCATCACGGGCGTGGTCTTCCGGCCGATGGACCCGCAGCCACTACTCGAGCACCAGATCGCCTATATGCGCGAGGACCCTTCGCCGACCTTGCAGGAGCTATTGCGAATCACGGACGAGATCGTCGGTGCGAACCATGCCACCCCTCCCGAAGGCGAGCTGCTTTAGCAAGTAACCTTCGCTCTCGTGAGAGCGCTCGTGCTCGGTGCCGGCGGCCTGCTCGGCTCCGAACTCGTGAAACTGCTTCCGGATTCCGTCGCGGTCACCCGCACGCAGCTGTCCGTGACCGATCTTCCGGCCATGAACGGAGCGATGTCCCACTACCAGCCTGAGGTGGTTTTCAACTGCGCCGCATACAACGCGGTCGACGGTGCCGAAACAGAAGCGGATGCCGCCTACCAGGTCAACGCGCAAGGAGCGTTCAACGTCGCCCTTGCCTGCGCGCAGAACGAAGTTCGCCTCATCCATTTCTCGAGCAACTTCGTTTTCAGCGGCGCGCTCGACCGTCCATATCTGGAGAGCGATGAGGTGGGTCCGCTGGGTGTTTACGGAAAGTCGAAGCTCGAAGGCGAGAAGCTCATCTCCATGGTGATGCCGCGGGCGGTCATCATCCGGACGGCGGCTTTGTTCGGCGGCGACGGAAGCCGGCAGCGGCGCAGCTTTCCTGAGCGCATCCTCGAACGCGCAAGCGCGGGCGAACGGGTTCGAGTGGTCTCTGACCAGTCCATCAATCCGACTTACGCGGCAGACCTCGCCACGGCGGCTATCGCGCTGGCATCGGCAGATACCGAAGGCGTTGTCCACGTCGTCAACGCCGGGTGCAGCACGTGGCGCGATTTTGCCCGCGCGACGCTGGACGCATTCGGTGTCGCCGGCGAGGTCGAACCAGTAGCGAGCGCCGAGCTCGGCGCCCCGGCGCCTCGCCCGCCCAATGGCTGCCTCGAGTCGTCGCGCACGCAGGCGCTGCGGCCGTGGCGTGACGGGCTGGCGGCATGGGCCGAGAAGCGCAAAGTGAACAACGTCAACAAGGCATAAAAAGGCTCGGGCCGGGCGATTTCTCGACACCGGCACCGAGCTTGGCTGCGGGGGGTGAGGTTCTATGTAGTTGACGTTGCCCCGATCTCCGATCCTTTCTGAGGGTCCAGGCGAACGCCTCGACCGAAAAGTTTGCCAGGGAACCCAGCGCGAGTTTACTGGGTCAATGCACGATTTCGACGACAAAGCGACTGCGCCACTCTGGGAATACCAAGGGGTTGCTTGTCGAGGCCGATCCCGTCGTGCTAATGATGCGTTCGTCTTCTACACGTCTTGCACTGCTTGATCGCGTCACGGAAGGTCTTCGAGTGGCCTGGTGTCTACCTGGCTGCAGTTCGGCTCGTCCGGGCGGCGGTGACTCCCGAGCACGCCCTCAAGGGGCCCCCGCGAAATCGCCAGATTTCGTGGGGTTTCATGGGCTCTCGACATGCCAGCGCCTGACCAGGATCCAAAACAGCCTCGGCCGGGCTCGTTTTGGGCTCGGCCTGATCGAGGTCAGCTGCTCTGGTCGGTCGCCCTCAACGCGATAGTCGTTTTCGCGATCGTCATCGCCATCATCCCGATCGCGGCTCTTGTGCATGGCTTCGTCGACCTGGTGGTGCGTTCGAAGACCCTGTCCGGTGCCGATGCATTTGCCTACGGATTGGCGTTCACGGGGCTTTTCCTCGGCGCGATCTTTTTCACATACGCCATCAAGTACTACCTGGGAACGGGCATCGTGCTGCTCACGACACTGGTCGCAGGTGGCCGCAATGGAAACGGCAACGGGACCGGGAATCACAAGGGTGAAGGCGACCGGCACGCTGCAGGCCTGAGCCGAATCAACCGAAACGGGAATGGCAACGGCAACGGAAACGGGTATCAGATCGACCTCGGTTATCACCCCTTCGTCTCGATCCACGTAGCCGCTTACAACGAGAAGCGCGTCATCGAGCGCCTCCTCACATCGCTTGACCAGCTCGACTACCCGGAGTACGAGGTCGTGGTCGTCGACGACTCCACAGATGAATCGGTGCAGATCCTCGAACGGTGGAAGGGCCGGCCTCGTTTCAAGATCGGGCACCGCAACAGCCGGTTGGGCTTCAAGGGTGGAGCGCTGCGCGAGGCACTCAAGGTCATGGATCCGCGCACCGAGTACGTCGTGATCTTCGACGCCGACTCGATGCCGTTCCCGGACTCGATCGAGCGCTTCCTTCCTTATTTCTATGCGGTCAACGGCGACAAAGAGGTAAAGCGCCGCGACGAAGTCGCCGCGGTCCAGAGCTACCAATGGCACGTGCTCAACAAATCTGAAAGCTGGCTGACCGAGGCTGTGCGAGCTGAATACGCCGGCAGCTACATGATCGAGCGCCCTTTCCAGGATGCGGTGGGCTCGCTGAAGATGATCGCGGGCACTGCTTACATGATCCGCGCGGACATCCTTCGCGAGGTCGGCTGGGGAACAAGCCTCACCGAGGACTGGGAGCTGACCCTCAAGCTCTACGCGCGCGGCTACAAGGTCGTCTACACGCCATGGGCCGAAACACCGGCCGAGTGTGTCAGCACCTTCGCACGGCTTGCGCGCCAGCGCATGCGCTGGGCGGAGGGCCACACGTACAACGTCCGCAAATGGTTCCTGCCCATCATGCTTTCGCCTTTCGTCAGGCCGCTCGAGAAGGTCGAGTTCCTCTTCGACGCCGCGTACTACCTGCAGGCGGCGTTGTTCGTGGTCGGAACCGTCAGCTGGCTTCTCTCTGAGCTTGTGTTTCGCGCGCACATCCCCGGATGGACGGCGGCGCTTGGATGGTCGCTCATCTTCTCGAACGTTTTCGCTCTGCCGCTCATGAACCTTGGCGGCTTGATCCTCGAGGACGCGCCGGCGCGCGACATGCAGGGTGTGCTTGGCGCGCTCGTCCTCTCGTTCGCGCTCGTGCCGTTCCAGGGTTGGGCGGCGCTGAAAGGCCTCCTGCAGAAAGAGGAAGGTCCATGGTTCCGAACGCCGAAAACCGGGAACATAACCGACCCCATCAAGCACCTGCGCCGGCTGCACCTGCTTCGGCGCTGGCTGCTCGGACCTCGCGCCGGCGGCTACGCGCGAAAGCCTGTGGCGGTGACGCCAACGACGCACGCTCAAGCGCGGCCTTCGAACCAATTGATCGGCTGGATTGTCGCCACCGGGCTGCTGCTCGCCTTCGGCCTGCTCGCTTGGGGATCGACGCGAGTGCCGATCGTGCAGGCGGCAGGCAACCCGTTGTATCTGCACGGGGGCGGGCTTTGCGCGACACCGACGCTCGATCAGACCGAGGGATCGATGGCCACTCCTTGCAGCATTCAGTCGACGTCCGGCGGGGTCACGACCGTCTTCGGGTTCACGAACCTACCGGCCCAAACCGTGGCCGCAGGCACGTGGAGCTTCACGATGAACTGGACCGGCGGCAACGGGAACACCAACGACACCGTCACGCTCAGCGCCGGCATCTCGCTCACCTCGAGCTGCACGGGATTCGTGGCCACAGTCCCCAACGGACTTAGCACGTGGACAGCGACGTATGGCTCATCGGGCGCGAACCTCACGAGCCCGTTCACAGTCACCACGAGCGCCAGCCAGCTGCCGATGGTCATCCCAGCAGGCGGATCATTGTGCCTGCAGGTCGTTCTGACACACAGCACCGGCGGCAAGCCGTCGATCGTCTATGACGGCCTGGTCGGCACTGCTGACACGCGGCTTGTTCCGCCCAGCACCGTGGTACCCGAGTCGCTGGTGGGCTGGCTCGGGCTGGCTTTCGCGATTCCCCTCGTCACCCAGCGCCGGCGCTTGCTCGCTCTTCTGAGGATCTGGAAGTGAAACGTCAGGATCGGGAGGCTCTCAACATGACCCTGCTTGCGATGAGCTGCGCGTTGTTGATGCTGCTCCCGCTGGTCACGACCTTCGACGATCTCCTCACGTCATGGGCGCTGGCGCTGGGCGCCAACAACCCGCTGCAGTCCGTGGTGCCGGCTGAGGCGCGCATGGTCGTCAGCCTGCTCGGTCTCGTGGGCGTCCGGGCCGCAGCCTCCGGCAGCCACATCGTCGTTTGGGATGCGGCGGGAAGCATGAACACGCTCTTCATCTCGTGGAACTGCATCGGCTGGCAGAGCCTGTTGCTGCTAGGCGTGAGCTTCGTCTCCGGCCTGCGCGGCCGGCAGCCGCTGACCTCCCGGATTCAGGTGATCGTGATCGGCGTGGCAGGGACCATGCTGCTCAACCTGATCCGGGTCGCGGCGGTGGCAGCGCTCGAGGCAACCTGGGGTCACCTGCCGGCGCTGATATTTCACGACTACGGAGGCACAATCCTGGTCATCGGCTGGCTTTTCACGTTCTGGATCGTCGTGCAGCGCTGGATTCTGGTCCCTCCGGCGTCGGATGACGTGGTGTTCAACTCATGAACCGGTGGTTGCGGGGGATCCTCCAGACGGCGTTTGCGCTGGCCCTGCTGGTCCTGTGGCTGCGGACGGTCTCGGTGGGCGAGGTGCTCAAGCACGCGACGGTGCGCAACTGGGCTGCCGTCATCTTGATGATCGTGCTGGCGTTCGCCACGAGCCTCATCAGGGCGCGGCGCTGGCTCCTTTTGCTGCGTCCACTTGCACCGGTGGGCATGGTGCGCGCATTCGCGATGAATGCCGGGTCGACGCTGCTCAACTACGTCTTGCCGATCCGCTCGGGCGACGCGATGCGCGGCTGGTGGCTGTGGCGGCGCCATCGCGTGCCGCCAGGGTCCGCCCTCGCCACGATCGTCATCGACAAGGCGTGCGACCTTGCCGGGGTGGCGATCGTGCTCGCCGTCCTCGCGGGCATCGCGGCGACCGGAGTCGTGAGCGCGCCGCGAGGTCTCATCGGCGCTGCCGCCCTGGCCGTTGCACTGTTGGCCGCGGTCCTCGGCACCGCCCTGCTTGGCCCGCGGATCGCGCGCTCACCCCTGGCTCGCCGTCTGCTTCCCGAGCGCCTCGCCGCCAGCCTCGCGGGTCAGGCGTTTGCGTTTCGCGCCGGGGCCAAGGGCTTGTGGACGCCATCGCTTGCGGGTCGCCTGGCCGGCCTCACGGCCGTGGCGCTGCTCATCGACGCCTTCAACTTCAGCCTCCTGTTCTGGGCGGTCGGCGTCCCAGTGCCAACGCTCAAGGCGATGGCCGCCTATCCCGCCTTGCTGCTCGCGTTCGCGGTGCCGGCCGGACCTGGATATGTCGGCAGCCTCGAGGTGGCGGGCTCGCTGGTCCTCGGCGGAGGATTGGGATTGAGCGCCGCAGTCGCCGCCGGCGCGATCGTGCTCTACCACGCGATCACAGCCGGCTATGCGCTGGTGCTCGGCTTCATCGGGTTTCTTCTCGTGGGGGGACGCCGCCGGGCGCGGGCCGCCGGACCGCGCCGCATCGCGGTGTTTCACTGCGGGTTCACCTACTCAGGCGGTGGAGAGCGGGTCGTCATCGAAGAGGTGCTCGGCCTGCGCAGGCGCGGGTTTGCGGTCGAATGTTTCGCGCCGACCGTCGATGCATCGCGCTGCTATCCCGACCTCATCGGCGAGGTCCGCGTGCGCACCTTCCTGCCGCAGCTCCCGCGCTGGTTCCCGTTTCGAGAAGCCGTGCAGATGGCAGCGACCTCCCTGCTGATGCCGCTATACGCGTGGAGGTTCCGCGGGGTCGACGTGATCGTCGGTTGCAACCAGCCGAGCGCATGGATCGCGTGGTGGGCGGCGCGCCTGATCGACGTGCCTTACGTGGTCTACCTCAATCAGCCCAACCGTCTCGTCTACCCCCGCGGCATCGATCGCCAGACCGGGTGGGTGGTCAACGACGACTACCGCCTGCTCGCCGCGGTCGTGATGCGGGCGACGAAATTCGTCGCGTGGGCGGATCGGCGCTCGGTGCAAGAGGCCGACCAGCTGCTGGTCGACGGCGACTACATCGGCGACATCATTCGGGGCATTTACAGGCGCGAGGCGATCGATTGCCCGGCCGGGTGTCACGTCGCGCCGTCCGGTTTTCCGCTACCTGTGAAGGCGCGCTTCTCCGGCGGGCTCACGATCAACGGCTATCCGATCCGGCGGCCATATGTGCTGCTGACGAATCGCCACTATCCGCAGAAGCGGTTCGACCTCGCGATCCGCGCTATCGATCAGGTGCGCAAGCGTCATCCGAAGGTCCAGCTCGTGGTCACGGGTCCGCCGACGCCGCATACGGTTGCATTGAAATCTCTCGTCGCTGAGCTGAAGTTGAGTGAGGGCGTGGTCTTCCTGGGCACGGTTACCGAGGCCGAGATGCAGAAGCTTTACGAGGGCGCGGCGGTGTACGTGTACCCGGCGCCGGAGGAGGACTTCGGGCTGGGCGTGATCGAGTCGATGGCGCGTGGTGTTCCGGTGGTGGCCTGGAACCAGGCCGGACCGACGGTCACGGTGGGTCCGGGGACGGGCTACCTGGCCGAGCCGCTCGAGGTGGGGGAGTTTGCGCGAGACGTCGCCTCTTTGCTGGACGATCCCGCCGCCAACCAGGCGATGGGCGAGCGTGCCTTCGAGTGGGCGCGGCGATTCGACTGGGAGCGTCATCTCGACATCCTCGAGCGGTGCATCGTCGACGTGGCCCGCTCCCACGAACAGGTGGCAGCCGAGGCCGCCACGGCTTGAAACTCCTGCCGAAGATCCTTCCCAGCGAAGAGGAGGAGGATCGGCGGCTCGACCACAGAAAGCCCGCGGCAGTGGAGGCCGAGCCGAAACTCTCGAGCTTGAATTGGGGCTGGACCGCGGGGCTGGCGACAGCGGCCGCCGTCCCGCGTCTCCTTTATCTGTTCGTGTTCAGCGATCCGGAAAATCCGGGCCTGGGCGTCTACGACGATGTGTGGCATCACTGGCAGATCGCTTATCTGACGAAAGAGGTCGGGCTGACCGCAGCGGGAGGGCCGCGGCTCTGGGACCTCAAAGGCTTCGAGTATGTGTGGGGCCCGATCCATCCGCTGCTCATGGTGGCGGTGTTCGCCGCGACGGGCTCCATTGACATCGTGCTCAGCCGTTTGGTCAGCCTGGTCTTCGGCGTGGTCGTGGTCGTCCTCGTCTTTCATCTGTGCCGCCGCTACTGGGGCACACAGGTTGGGATTGCGGCGGCGCTGTTCGCCAGCTTGCTGCCGACGAGTGTCATGACCGACGCATCGGGGATGGTCGAGCCGCTCGCGGTGGCGCTGTCCCTTCTGGGCCTCTGGGCATGGTCGCAAGGAAAGGGTTTCTGGTCGGGCCTCGCTCTGGCGCTTGCGGCGGTGGCGCGGGCCGAAGAATGGATCTTCAGCTCCGGACTGTTGGTCGCTGCGTGGCTTGGAAGGCGGTCGTGGCAGAGGTATTTCCCGCTAATCGCGGGCTTTGCCGCGGTGATGCTCATTTACATGAAGGTGCTTCTGGATCGAACGGGAAACCCGATTTATCCCTTCTACTGGAATTTCTTTGGCGTCGCCGCGGGCCAATGGGGAGCGGGCTCGATCAGCGCGAGCCAGGCGAGCGTGAGGCCCTTTTTGATCGCCTTGCTGCTGGCGTCGCTGATCGGGCTCGCCTTGGCGCTACGGAAGCGGCCCGCTTCCTACATGCTGCTCACGTTCGGTTTCGGGTACTGGGTTTTCATCACGGGCACGTATGGATTGACCGCCGCCCTCAGCGGCTGGCAATGGTGGATTCCGTTCACGCGCCGTTTCGAGTTCCCGGTGCTCTTCGCCGCCGTGCTCCTGGTCGTGCTCGCGCTGTCGTGGGCGCCGCGAAGGTTTGGTAGGAGGGCGCTCGTGGCGGGCTGGATCGTGACGGCGGCGACGCTGGTTGGCGTTCAGCTTGCGTGGCTTCCCATCGCTGAAGCCTTCGGTCCAACTGAGGCTTCGTGGCGGGCCTCATTGGCTGACAGCCGCCAGCTCGGTGCCTGGTACAACCTGCCGCCGTACGCCGGGCACGCCCTTGCTGTTCCGGCCGACCGTCCCGACATCACGTACGGGTTGGCCAGGTTTGGTGGGGTCGAGGGCAAGCACCTCGTAAGTGAGATGTACGACCCGTTTTCTTACCTGCCGGCAGGTCACACGTTCGCAGACAGCCAGGCCAACGTCAGCACCCTCGTGGCGTGCTGGCTGGGCGATACCGACACGCGCATGATCGCGTTTCGCAACGACAACGCCAATTACGGCCTGCTGCTCGGCTACAACCCATCCTGGTTCGTGCGGCTGGGATCGATGACCGCGACGGGCTGGACAGTGGTAGGCGTGAATGCGCCGCGTCCCTCGGCGGCGGACTGCAGGGCAGCGAGAGATCGATCCCTAACATAGACGGGTGGGGGCTCCGTCCATCGTCTCGTCTCTGTCCGCCTCCGACGCCAAATCGCTGCGCTCCAACTGGGCTGGCGAGGCCCGCATGGCGAGCGTCTACGAAGCGCTGGCGCAGGTCGCCTCGAATCCTCGCGCACGCAATCGCCTGATCGCGCTTTCCGAAACTGAGAAGCGCCACGAACATGCATGGGCCGAGCTCCTCGCCACGTGCGGCGTGAAGGTGCCGGATCGCCGACCAACCACGACCGCGCGAGTGCTGGCGCTGTTCGCGCGTGTGGTGGGCATTGGGCCTGCGCTCGCACTCGCCGGCCTCGCTGAGGGACAGGTGCTGCGGGCTTATCTCAGCCAGGTCTCGACAGTGTCCAACCTGCAAGCGCAGGGGGTGCTTCGGCGCGTGCTGCCCGAGGAGCTCGACCACCAGTCGCCTGATGAGGTCGCAGAGCGGCCTGAGGACGAGCGATCGCCAGTGGCCGCCGACGAGGAATGGCATGGTGGTGGCGCCGAGAGCATCCGAAACGTGATCTACGGCGTCAACGACGGGCTCACCGCGACACTGGGCGTGCTCGCGGGCGTGGGTGGGGCGAGCATCGATCCGCGCGTCGTCTTGATCGGCGGGCTGTCGGCGATGGTCGCATCAGGTGTTTCGATGGCGGGTGGTGCTTATCTCGCAACCAAGTCGCAGCGCGAGGTGTTCGAAGGTCAGCTCGCGCGCGAGGCGGCGGAGATCGAAGCCATGCCGGAGCTCGAGAAGGCAGAGCTGATCGACATCTACCGATCTAAGGGGCTCACGGCCTCCGAGGCGAAGACGATCGTCGATCGGATCACGCAGGACAAGAAGGTATGGCTGGAGACGCAGGCCCGCGAAGAGCTGGGCCTTGATGCTTCGCAGTTCGAGAACCCGGCGCGTGAGGGTCTCGTCGCCGGCATCTCGACGCTGATCGGCGGCGCGATCCCGGTCCTCGGCTACCTGTTCGGCAGGCTGCTTCTTGGATCTGCCTTCGCGGGCGTCGGCTCGCTGGCGATCGCGTTCATCATCTGCGGCGTCTTCCTTTTTCTCATCGGCTCCGCGCGCTCGTTCTTCACTGGGAAGGGTGGCGTGAGATCGGGGCTCGAGATGCTGGCGGTGGGCACGGTGGTGGCGGCGCTGACCTACGCGGTGGGTGTCCTCTTCCGGGCCTCCTGACATCCGATTCGCCCGCCATGCGCCAAACGTGCGGAATTCGCCATTCGAATCGGCGCGTTTGGATCAAGACGCGCGGAAACCATCAGTGGTGGGCTACCTCAGCCTGTAGAGATTCCACGCAAATATGCGATCGCGACGATCCACGCTGCCCCGGCAAGGATCACGGCCTCGCGCCGCTTCGAACCGCCATGGGCGTACAGATAAGCGCCCGGCAGGAAAATCACGGCGAAGATGCCATAGACCACGTGCAGGATCCGGCCGGGAGGGTGACCAAGAGCGAAGACGGCGAGTCCCGCCAGTCCCTGGAACGCCGTAAGGCCGGCCATCATCAGGTAGCTGGAGCGAAAACCACCGCTGACCTGCGCGTGACGGAAATACCCGTACGTGCCCCAGATGCCGAGCACGGCCGCGAACGCGACCAGCGCTCGCGCGAGCAGCGTGTGGAGGAAGACGAGCGAGTCCGTCAACTAATGGGGGCTCAGCACCTGCTCGCGGAAATAGTCGACGGTAAGGCTCAGACCTTCCTCGAGCTCGACCTTCGGCTCCCAGCCGAGATCATTGAGCGCGCGCGAATTGTCGAGCGCGATTCGGAAAACGTCGCCCTTGCGCCGCGGGCCATACGTGGGCTCGAGCTTGTAGTCGGTCAAGAGGGCGAGCTTGCGGAAGAGCTGGTTGATGGTCACCGGGATACCGGTGCTGATGTGATAGGTGCTGTTCGCTCCGCGATCCAACGCCGCGATGTTGGCGACCGCTACGTCGGCGACGTGCAGCATGTCTCGTGCCTGCTCGCCATCGCCATCGATTGTTACCGGCCTGCCCGCCAGCATGCGACTCGCGAAGATGGCGATCACGCGGCCTTCTTCAGCGTGAAAGTCCTGGCGCGGCCCGTAGATGTTCGCGTAGCGCAGCACGGTGTATTCGAGCCCGAACGTCCGGTGGAAAGTGCCCAGGTACTGCTCGAATGAGAACTTGCTGGTGCCGTATGGGGAGAGCGGCCGAATCGGATGGTCCTCGTCGGCCGGCACCACGTCGGGCTCCCCATACAAAGCGCCGCCGGTCGAGATGAAGATGAATTTCCGCACCCCCGCATCGACGCTCGCGCGCAGCACGTTGAGCCCGCCGACGATGTTGACCATCGCGTCGAACCCAGGATCGGCGATTGATTTCGGGACCTCGGACTGCGCGGCGTGATGGTTGACGACCTCTGGACGGAAAGCGGCGATGGCGGCGGCGACGCCGTCCTTGTTGCGGACGTCGAGCCGGAGGACTTCGGCTTCGCGATTGACATTGGCCTCGCTGCCGGTGCTGAAGTCGTCGAGGATCGCGACCTGGTGTCCAGCGGCGATGTAAGCGTCGGCAACATGGGAGCCGATGAAACCACCGCCGCCAGTGACGAGAATCTTCATCAAGGTGACTCTAATCGAAGCGGAAGTCATCAAGGCCGTGCACGCGGACGTGGCGCCGGCGTTCGTCCGGGGCGTGCTCGTGATGGCCGCGACGGCGCCTGAGGTGGCGGCTAGGCTCCCAGATGACGGCGGCACCGTCGCCGTCCGGATCACAAGCGACGAGGAGATGGCGCGGCTCAACCGCGCGTACGCGGGCGAAGATCACACGACGGACGTTCTGTCGTTCGCCGGGACAGGAAAGCACGTCGGCGACATCGCGATCTCCTGGCCCGCGGTCGTTCGCCAGTCACGTGAGTACGGGCAGGACGTCAAGATCGAACTGGCGCTCCTTGCCGTCCACGGCCTGCTCCACCTGCTCGGCTGGGACCATGCCACCGCCGCCGAGCGGAAGGAGATGAACCGCCTCACCCGTACGGCTCTGAAGCTCTCAGGCCTGACGCTCGCTCCACGCCGACTCTAAACTCAACGGTCCGGTCTGCGGCGCTCGCCGCGGGCCTTTCCGCGCCTATTTGAAATGAGCGAATTGAGTCAAGAAGGGCGATTGATCGTCGGGCTCGGCAATCCAGAGGCCGACTATGCCGACACGCGTCACAACCTTGGTTTCGCGTGCGTGCGCGAGCTTGCCAGGCGAATGGGCGTGAAGGTCGAGCGCAAGCGATGGCAGTCGCTGGTGGGGCACTCGGAGTCGCGAGGCGTCTGGTTCGTCCTACCGCAAACCTATATGAACCTCTCGGGCCAAGCGGTGGCGAAGGCGCTGCGCGACACCAACCTCACCACGCAACAGCTCTTGGTGGTGCACGACGAGCTCGACCTGCCCCTGTGCCGCGTGCGTATTCGGCTCGGTGGCTCGGGCGCCGGCCATAACGGCGTGCTGTCGATCATCAATGCCCTCGGCACGCCGGACTTCGTTCGGTTTCGCGTCGGCATCGGGAAGCCTTCACGCAAGGGGTCGCAGGCCGGCCGCCACTACGTGCTTGGCCGCTTCACCAAGGCCGAAGCCGAGCGAGTGCCGAAAATCGTCGACGGCGTCGCTGACGCGCTTGAGCTTGCCCTCGACGCGGGCATAGAAAGAGCGATGGATCGCTTCAATCGCGCCGGCGCGCTCG
>WNFO01002832.1_pt1 | contig 32118 bp, 23 predicted proteins | sample 5400251 | NCBI WGS metagenome assembly WNFO01 (sample SAMN13153354, study PRJNA577476) | soil metagenome | isolation source: 100 cm saprolite under Madrone tree | place: USA:California | collected 2016-06-14
ATGATGCAGCCGCCGGCAGACGCAACAAACTCTTCGGCGTGATGACTATTAGGGGCCGCTCCATTCCCGGCTTCACTTGTCTGCGCAACAAATGAAAATACTGCGCGGGCGTGGTCGGATAACAAACCTGCAGATTATTTTCGGCGCAGAGCTGAAGATAACGTTCCAGCCGCGCGCTGGAATGTTCGGGCCCCTGCCCTTCGTAACCGTGCGGCAACAGCATCGTCAATCGCGACGTCTGTTTCCACTTGTCTTCGGAGGCGGCAATGTATTGATCGATGATCGTCTGCGCGCCATTGCCAAAGTCGCCAAACTGCGCTTCCCACAGCACCAACGATTCGCGCGAGATCACGGAATAGCCATACTCAAAACCGAGCACGCCTTCTTCCGAAAGTGAACTGTCAAAAACTTCAAAGCGCGCTTCCGGCACCGACTGGGATCGTAGTTCAGACAGTGGCGCCCAGGACCGTCCAGTCTGCGTGTCGTATAAAACGGCGTGGCGCTGGCTAAAAGTGCCGCGGCCGGAATCCTGCCCACTCAAACGCACGCGCGTGCCGTCGATCACGAGTGAACCAAAGGCAATCGCTTCGGCGAATGCCCAATCAATCGGCAACTCACCCGAACCCATTTTGGCGCGCCGCGCGAGCTGGCCCACCATTTTCGGGTTAACGGGAACGACAGCAATCTTTTCGGCGATGGTCTTGATAACATCGGCGCTGACGGCCGTTTCGACAAGCTCTGAACCGTCGAGGTCTTCGGTAATATTGACGGTCGCAGTCTGATCCTGTTTAGCGACAACTTGCTTGGCGCGGGCGAGTGCCTCTTCATAGCGGCCGATGCGTTCCTTTATCAGCGCATCCAACTCAACCTCACTGATGACGCCTTCCTTGATCAATCGGCGAGAATAAATTGTGCGAACGCCCGGATGGGCCTTTACGCGCTGGTACATCAGCGGCTGCGTGTAACTCGGTTCGTCAGTTTCGTTGTGGCCCAGTTTGCGGAAACCAACCACATCGAGCACCACGTCTTTATTAAATTCCTGACGATAATCGAGCGCGATGCGCAGCGCGCGGTAAACAGCTTCCGGATCGTCGCTGTTGATGTGAAAGATCGGTAACTGTGTCATGCGCGCGACGTCAGTTGAATAGATCGTGGAACGGCCGGCTTCGGGAGAAGTCGTAAAACCAATCTGATTATTGATAATGATGTGAATTGTACCGCCGGTGCGATAGCCCTTGAGACTGGCGAGATTGAGCGTTTCCATCACCACGCCCTGGCCGGCAAACGCCGCGTCACCATGCAGCAGCACCGGCAACGCGCGATCGATTGCTTCTTCGCGCGGCGTCCCGAGTCGAGTGCGCATGTCGTCCTGTTTAGCGCGCACCATTCCTTCAACCACCGGATCGACTGCTTCGAGATGACTTGGATTCGGCGACAGTGTCAACTTAACTTTCCTGCCGTCAGCAGTCTCACGCTCGCCTACTGCGCCCTGGTGATATTTCACGTCGCCTTCGTCGGCAGGGAACGACGGGTGAACTGAGCCTTCAAACGAAGCGAAGATGCGTTCACAGAAATTTCCGATCACATTTGCCAGTACATTAAGACGCCCGCGATGGGCCATGCCGAGCGTAATGTCCGCAACGCCACGCGCAGCCGCGCCCAGGATCAACTGATCAAGCAGGGGAATAATCGTCTCACTACCTTCAAGCGAAAAGCGTTTTTGACCGAGATACTTTGTGCCCAGAAAACGTTCAAACTGCTCGGCTGAGATCAGCTTCCAAAGCAACTGTCTCTTAATTTCGACAGGGATTGGTTCAGGCTGCACCAGCTCGCGACGGATTTGTTCTCGCAGCCAAACTTTTTCTTCCTTGCTTTGAATGTGCCGATACTCAATGCCGACTTTGCCGCAATAGGCGCGTTGGAGAATGCCAAGTATTTCGCGCAACGTTGCGCTTTCTGTGCCCGCGAGCCCGCCGGTGATGAACTCGCGATCGAGATCCCAAATCGTCAAGCCGTAAGTTTGAATATCGAGTTCCGGGTGGTAAAGCACTGGCATCGCGTGCAGCGGATCGATATCGGCGATCAGATGGCCGCGCACTCGGTAGGAGTTAATCAATTCCATCACGTGCGCTTCTTTGGTTGTCTGCTCGCGCGTTTGATCTCCGGGCAGAAGCAAAGGATTCCGGTCGACACTCCAGCGGAAAGGCACATGCGCGATGCCAAGGTTCGCAAAGATGTCATCGTAGAATTCATGTTTGCCGATAATCAGCTCGTGAACGCGCGCCAGAAACGCGCCGGATTCAGCGCCCTGAACAATGCGATGATCATATGTACTGCTAATCGTGATTGCTTTTGAAATTCCCAGTTGCGACAAGGCTTCGGGCGCCATGGCTTGATACTCCGCCGGGTATTCAATCGCTCCGGTGGCGATGATCAGCGACTGGCCCACCATCAAACGCGGCGTCGAAGCAACTGTGCCGATCGTGCCCGGGTTAGTCAGCGAAATAGTTGTGCCCTGGAAATCGGGAATCTGCAGCTTGCCGTCGCGCGCGCGTTTCACCACATCGTCGTAGGCTTCGAGAAACTGAGAAAAGCGAAGCTTGCCGGCGTCCTTGATATTGGGAACCAGCAGCGTTCGCGTGCCGTCTTTCTTTGTTAAATCGATCGCCACGCCGAGATTGATTTGCGCGCGACGAACACGCGCCGGCGCGCCTTCAACAACTTCGTAACCATCGTTGAGCTGCGGAAACTCGTCGAGCGCGCGCAGTAATGCCCAGGCGATCAGATGCGTGTAGGAAACTTTGCCACGATCGTTTTCCTGAAGATACTGATTGATCATGCGCCGGTTTTCGTCAAGAAGTTTTACCGGAATGCGGCGTTGTGAAGTTGCCGTCGGCACCGCCAGACTTGCGTCCATGTTCTCGACAATCTTCAGGGCAGCGCCGCGAATCGGAATGGCTTCAACTTGTTCGCTCGTGGGTACGGCTGCAGGTTTGGTTGCCGGGACGGCTTTTGTTTTTGCCGGCGCACTCGCCTCCGCAGCGCGCGCCGGAGCATTAGCTGTTGCTGTCTCGCTGCCGCCATTGTCTGGTGACCGCGCATCGCTGGCTGTGCTGATTACTGTTGCGGCTTCATTGCCGGCGCCATCACCCAACAACTCCGTAAAGTAAGTGCGCCATGACTCGTCAACCAACTCGGGATTGCTGCGGAAACGGCCGAGCAAGCCTTCGACGTAAGTGGCGTTAGCGCCAAAATTCTCGGCAATAATTTCTGATAAATCGGTACTGGTTTGCGCCAATTCTTTCACCTCTGCTAAGGACAAGACTGCGACAGGGTTGAACCTGCTGGCGGTGTGCTTTTAGTCATAGACTAACATCTTCGCGAGCGGTTTGCATCTCGTGTTTGTGACGGCTGGCGATAACTAAAGCCAGGCAAAAAACCTCGAATTCCCTAAGCCCGAGTGTTATCTTAAGCGACCGTTCGATCAAGCTTAGCGCAACGAAAGCAGGCCTATTCTGGCAGAGGAGAATCCCGAACCGCGATCAGGTCTTCGGACAGTGTTGGTTTTCATAATGCTGTTTGCCGTGCTGGGCGCGGTAGTGCTGTTTGCTTATTTTTCAACTTTTGAACGGCCATTGACGACCATCATTCTCGTGCGTCATGCCGAGAAAAATATTGAACCGTCAAATACCGATCCCGATTTGAGTCCGGCCGGCCAGGCGCGCGCGCAGGAATTGGTGCGCATGTTTGGCGACGCCGGCATCAAGGCAATCTACGCCACACAATACAAACGCACGCAGCAAACCGTGAAACCCCTGGCCGACAAGCTTGGATTGCCGGTTACATCAGTCGATGCCAAAAACACTGCCGAGCTGGTGAGACAGATTCGTGCCCAGCACAACGGCGCGGTCGTCTTCGTTGTTGGTCACAACAATACGGTGCCGGAAATTATTGCTGCACTTGGTGGTCCACAAATGCCGGTCATTCCGGAAACAGAGTTTGACAATCTTTACGTCGTTACGATTTATCGTGTGGGCCAGGCGAAGTTATTGAAGATGAAGTACGGAAGTCCGATGCCCGCGAGCGGACAGGGAATGACTCAGTGAGCGGTGGGCAGTGAGCAGTGAGCAGTCGGCACGCGGGCAGGCATGCGTCAAGTTAATACTGGGAGCGTGGGCGTCGTCTCGCCCGCATTGAGCGCGCAGCGCGAACAACTCGAACCATGTCTGGTGACGCAGCATGCGGGCGAGACGCCCGCGGTCCCAGTGAATAAGTTGAACTTTGCCCAACCATAGACGAGGGCTTATCAAACCAACAGAAAACCCATGTCCAAAAAACCCAAGACTAAATCCGAATCGAAAGATCGCGCTGCAAACTTAGCGAGCGCTATCAATCGGCGGTCGTTTGTCAAACTCGTTCCCGCATTCGGCACCGCAGTAGTAGTCGCGCCGCATTTGCAGCTTAGTTCGTTGGCGCAGACACCTTCGCCCACGGCGACCCCGCTGCCTTCACCGTCACCTTCGCCGACACCTTTGCGAGTCACGAAGGAAATGTTGCAGCAGGCCGAGAAGCTGATCGGCATTGAGCTGACAGAAGCGCAAGAGGCAATGGCACTACAAAACGTCAGCACCAACCTCGATCGTTACGACGCGTTGCGCAAAATCGATGTTCCGCTGGACACCGAGCCCGCAACCTTGTTTCACCCGGCATTGCCGGGCAAAAAGTTCAACTCAAAAGCAACAAAATTCAAATTGAGTAAGGTTGAAGTCCTGCCATTTAACTCCCTTGAAGACCTGGCGTTTGCCACGGTGCCGCAACTTGCTGCCTTGATTCGCGCGCGTAAAGTTTCGCCGGTTGAGTTAACGAAGATGTATCTGGCGCGTTTGAAAAAATATGGACCAAAACTCAATTGCGTCGTCACAGCAGGGAAATATCGCGGCCCGTTGCACGGTATTCCCTGGGGCGCAAAAGATCTTTTCGCCACGAAGGGAATCAAGACGACCTGGGGCGCGGAACCCTATCGCGACCAGGTGATCGATTACGACGCAACTGTAGTCGAGCGGCTGCGCGCTGCGGGCGCGGTGCTGGTGGCGAAACTGTCGATGGGCGCGCTGGCCCAGGGCGGTCGCTGGTTTGGCGGCATGACCAGAAATCCGTGGCAGGTTGAGGAAGACAAGACTGGCTCGAGCGGTTCGTCCGCCGGCCCCGCCGCTGCAACAACCGCGGGCCTGGTGGGTTTTTCAGTAGGCACTGAAACTTTGGGCTCGATCATCTCGCCGTCTTCGCGCTGCGGCGTGGTTGGGCTGCGGCCGACTTATGGGCGCATCAGTCGCTATGGCGCGATGGGTCTCAGTTGGACCATGGACAAAGTTGGGCCGATTTGTCGCAGCGTTGAGGATTGTGCCGCGACTCTCAGCGCGAGTTATGGACCAGATGGGCGCGATTTAACTGTGGGCGATGTGCCTTTCATCTGGCAGCCGTCGAGGCCGCTCAGCGAAATGCGCATCGGTTACTTAAAGACTGAATTCGATCAGCAAACTGATGCGGGACGAAAAGCGATCTACCAGCAGGCGCTCGACGCGTTGAAAGCTGCCGGCGCGAATCTTCAACCGATCGAGTTGCCAAAGTTCTCCGTCGGAGCACTGCGTATCATTCTGGTGGCGGAAGCAGCGTCCGCTTTTGACGACATCACGCGCAGCGGCGCCATCAATCAGCTTTCCGGTCAAGATCCTTCCGACTGGCCCAACACATTTCGCAGCTCGCGCTTCATTCCCGCAGTTGAATACATCAGGGCGCAACGCGCGCGCCGTCTACTGATGCAGCAGATGGATGAGTTGATGTCGAAGTGGGACGTTTTTGTTTCACCGGCGCCAGGCAGCCTTAGCTTGCTGATCACAAATCTGACTGGTCATCCAGCGGTCTGTGTGCCCTGCGGCTTTCCGAAAGGTTTGCCGCAATCGATTATGTTTACGGGCGGTCTCTACGACGAAAGCGCGCCGCTGCGAGTGGCGCTGGCGTTTGAGAAGGCCACGCAGTGGCACACGATGCATCCGAAAATGGATTGGGCTTAAGTGGAATTCGCGTCAGGAATTGATTAATAGTCTAGGCAGATCCAGCACTAATGCCACGCTCCCATCGCGCAATTCTGTAGCGCCAGCCACGCCATACCAGCGTCCACCGTGACGGCCGAGACTGCGCACCAAAACTTCCTCTGTGCCTTGAACCTCATCAACGACGAGAGTCACCTGGTTTAGCGAATCTCCATTCGCTTGCTGTTCTGATTCTGAAAGCCGACAAGTAATGAGCTGCGCGCTCTTTCTTGAATGCTTCTTCGCGGAGGATTGTCCCGGCAACTCACTCAGATCGATTGGTTGCGGGTGGTCGCGGTCAGCTCGCTTCTTCTTCGTGGGCCTCTTTTCGCGAACCGCACCGCCGATGTGCGATATCTGATTTGCCGGAATGCAGTAACGATTGCCCCTGGAAACAACGACGGTCGCCGAAAGCAAGCCGAACGTGACCGGCAGGCGAATTTCGAAAGTCGTTCCCGCGCCGGGCTTGCTCGACACTCTTAACTCGCCACCAACTTGCTCAACCGCTGTTTCAACCACATCGAGGCCAACACCGCGTCCCGATACATCCGTCGCCGCTGCGAGCGTGGTGAAGCCGGCGCGAAAGATCAGGCGCAGGCTTCGCTCGAAATCAAGTTCAGAAGGTTCCGACACAATCCCCAGACGCGCAGCCGCTTTTGAAATCACCAGCGGATCGATGCCGCGGCCGTCGTCAATAACACGAATGCGCGATTGCGCTCCTTCGCTAATTGCTTCGATGCGAATTGTTCCGCGTCTGTCCTTGCCGAGTCTGAGTCGCTCATTCGCGGACTCGATTCCATGGTCAACTGCATTGCGGATTAAGTGCATGAAGGGATCGGTGAGCGCATCGGCGAGCACTTTATCAACGCGCAAGTCCTTTCCCGCAACTTCGAAATCGATTTCCTTGCCGGACGAGCGCGCCGCTGATCGCCCCATGCGCAGCGCTCGTTGCAGCGTGGGCGCGAGCGAAACCATACGCAAATTGATCAGCTCATTTTCAAGCTCCATGAAAGATGTCCGGATAGTTTCATTCAGCGAGTGAAGTTCTGCGCGCGCCTTTTTGGGTGTCTGTTTTTGGTCAACAGCTAGCTCTAAAGCGTTTGCGGTGGTGCGAAATAGCTCGTGTGTCGAGGAAATAAGCTGATCAAGTTTTTCCAGATCGGTGCGCACAAAATTGGCGAGCGCGGAAACGGATGTTCTGTTAGTGGTGCTGGTTATTGGCTGTTGGTATGAAGCGACTGGCACAGAAACTACGCGCTCAACCCTGGTAAATGTTGCCGCACAATCGGCGACGACACTCTGTGAATCAGCAGGACTGGTAGAACTTGCATAAAGAATGCGGAAGTTCACGCGATCAGAATGCTCGGGGTCGACCGTTGGCGAAGTTGCAATCACTTCTCCCGATTGCGCGAGTGTTTCTCTCAGTCGGAAAAACTCTTCGTCAAAGCTCGTAATATCAAAACTCGCCGCCGCCACAAAAAGAGGACTGCCTTCCCGAACAACGCTTACTAGTCGTTGCTTCTCGTCTTCGCTTAACGATTGCCAAATGTCGGAAGGAATGCTTTCAAGAACTGCGTCAGTGTCGGCGCTCGATGCGGCGGTGCCGCGCCGGGCAGCAGTTTGGAGCTGATCGAAGAGCGCGCGCCGCGACGGCTCGACTATGCCACTGGCTGCGAGGCCCAAACTTTCAGCCAACGCGTCCACGGCGTTTTCGGATATTTGCACCACGCGGTCGTCAACAGCGACGCGGCCGATTCGCAGTGCATCCAGCAGAGTTTCAAACTCATGGGCAATGTGGCTGACGGCTTCGAGGCCGATTGCTGCCGACAAACCCTTAACACTATGAACGTGCCGGAAAATCTGATCGATTGACTGGCGGCGATTGTCCTGGTTGGCTGTATTTTCGCGAAGCTGATCAAGGTCGGTAAAAACCTTCTCGATCAACTCCTCAATCTCTATTAGAAATTCGCCTCGATTTAGATCCACAAAGAGATAGTAAGTCGTGAATCGTAAATGGTAAATGGAAGATTCGCAGGAGAAACTGAAAGGTCGTCAAGCAGATGCAGAATGCTCATCCGAGTGCTCTTCGGATTCCGTCTCCGGTTCAGTCTCGGACTCAGTTTCGGTTGTGTCGATATGCTGCTGAGGTTGCTGCTCATCCAGATCGCGCTTGATGGCGTCGAGGATGCCGTTGATGAATTGGGTGGCTTCGTAAGTCGAGAAGCGGCGGGCAATTTCGAGTGCTTCGTTGATGGCGACCGTGCGCGGAGTAGGCTCGTACAGAAACTCATAAACGGCGAGCCGCAGAATATTGCGATCGACGATCGCCATACGCGGAATGCGCCAGTGTTCCGCTCGCGACCGGATGCGCTCGTCGAGCGTGTCCAGGTGCGCAAGTGTTCCCGACGCCAGACGCGTCGCAAAATCACGCGTCGCGTCTTCCGTGTCGGCGTCGCCTAACTCCGCCCAGTAAGTGCGCAGCACTTCAGCGGGATTGGCTTCGGCAATGTCAGCCGCAAAGAGCATTTGCAAGGCGCATTCACGCGCCTTACGTCGCGAGCCCATAAAACAAACACCAGTGAAAAGTCAAAAGTGAAAAGTGATAAGTGATAAGTTCAAAGAGAGCGTCAACTCTTGACTGCTTACTTTTCACTCTTCACTTTTTACTGTTCACCGCCTTGTACAGATTTGCCAATTCAACCGCCGTCGTAGCGGCTTCAAAACCCTTGTTGCCCAGCTTGACTCCCGCGCGTTCGATCGCCTGGTCCATGTTGTCGGCAGTTATAACTCCAAAAACTACTGGCACTCCAGTTTGCAATGCCGCCTGGCCGATGCCGCGGGCCACTTCGCCGGCAATGTATTCGAAGTGCGGAGTCTGCCCGCGAATAATTGTACCCACGCAAACAACCGCTGCAAACTTTTCTGAAGCAGCCAGCTTCTGGGCCAGCAAGGGAATTTCGAAAGCGCCCGGAACCTTGTAGATCTCAACGTCCTTCTCAGCCACTCCCAAACGATCGAATGCATCGAGCGCACCGTCCACTAATCGTGAACTTATAGAGTCGTTCCAGCGACTCGCAACAATCGCGAAACGAAATTCCTGACCGTTGAGCTGTCCTTCGTGAACTACCGGCTGCAAGAATCAACTGCTCCATTTTCAAGCGGATGAAAAATCATTTTGAGTATAGGGGATGGATTTGAGAGCGGCAAGAGACTGGCATTCTGGAAAATCATCTCTTTTCTTTCAAGTTATCCCGCTCGCATAAGATAGGGACAGACAGGAATGTCTGTTCTACTTACTTCCCCTTGAAAACTGCTTGACGTTTTTCCAGAAAAGCGTGGGTTCCTTCGCGCATATCTTCAGTTGCAAATAAACTGGCGAATAATTTCGCTTCCAACGCCAGTCCTTCTGCCAACGGCAACTCTGTTCCAACGACTACGGCCTTCAAGCAGGCGCGAATTGCCAGTGGCGCGAGCTGCGCGATCTCACGGGCCAATGCTTCGGCCACCGGCAGCAGTTCGGCAGAAGGCACAACGCGATTGACCAAACCAAGTCGCAACGCGTCTTCGGCGTTGATTATTCCCGATGTCAGGATTAACTCCAGAGCGCGCGCTCGGCCCAGTTCGCGTGCCATGCGCTGCGTGCCGCCGTAGCCGGGAATGATTCCCAGTTTTGTTTCCGGCAAACTGAAGCGAGCATTTGTCGTCGCAATGCGCAGATGACAAGCGAGCGCCAATTCGCAGCCACCGCCCGCGGCAATCCCGTTGATTGCGCCTATCACCGGCACCGGACTCTGTTCTATCTGATTGCATAGCTGCTGACCGCGCTCGGCTATCGACTCGGCTTCGTCGGCGCCCACGTGAATCAGCTCGCTTAAGTCAGTGCCGGCGGAGAATGCCCGGTCGCCGGCACCGGTGAGAATCACGGCGCGCAGTTCCGAGTCGCTCTCGAAAGTTTTGAACGTCGCACTGAGCGCAGCGATTGTTTCGCGCGATAGCGCTTTGAGCTTTTCCGGCCGGTTCAAGGTCACTATGGCGACCGATTCGCGCCGCTCGATGTGGATAGTCTCAGGTTTCAAGTCTCAAGTCTCAGATTTGAAGTTTCAAGTACAAAGTCCAGGGACTGCTGAAAGTAAAAAGCGCAGGTCTCTTTAACCTGAAACCTGTAAGTTGAAACTTGAAACTTTCTTACACCAGTTTCATTGGTGTTGGATTCTTTGGATCAGTGTAGTCGTAGAAGCCGCGACCGGATTTACGTCCATACAAACCCGCCATCACCATGCGCTTTAATAGTGGCGGCGGCGCAAAACGCTTCTCGCGAAATTCGTTGAACATGATTTCGGCGATGTAATAAGTCGTATCAAGGCCAACGAAGTCGCCCAACGTAAATGGTCCCATCGGATAACCAAGCCCAAGTTTCATCGAAGTATCGATATCCACGATTGAGCCGACGCCTTCTTCCAGCGCGCGAATAGCATCGAGCATGTAGGGAACCAGCAGGCGATTCACAATGAAGCCTGTCCGATCGCCGGCGCGCACCGGCACCTTGCCGAGTTTTTTGCCAAACTCGATCGCCTGCTCATAAATCTTCTCGTCCGTAAGGATCGTGCGTACCACTTCAACCAGTTTCATTAGCGGCACGGGATTGAAGAAATGCAGTCCAACAAAACGTTGCTGGCGCGCCGGTGACGTCGCAGTCATCATTTCGGTAATTGAGATTGACGAGGTATTCGACGCAAAAATTGTTTCCGGTTTACAAATGCGATCGAGTTGTTCGTAAGTCGTTCTTTTTTGTTCTATGTTTTCGATAATAGCTTCGATGACGATGTCGCAATCGGCGAGATCGTCAAACGACGTAGTGCCGGACAAACGATCTCGGGTCGCCTTTTGCTGCTCCGCCGTGATGGTTCCTTTTTCAGCAAACTTCGCCAGCGACTTTTCAATGCCGGCAAATCCTTTGTTGATCAGATCGTCAGACACTTCGCGCACTATCGTTTCAAACCCGGCGCTCGCCGCAGTCTGCGCAATGCCCGACCCCATCAAGCCGCAACCCAATACTCCAACCTTCTTAATTTCCATCGCTTCGCAATCTCCTTCTTTTATGACGCAAACTGTTAGTTTGCGATCTCGTTCGAATCGCCTTTCGCGTCGCAAACTAACAGTTTGCTTTACTTAGTGGAACAGACTTCAGTCTGTGATTTCTTAGCAGCCACAGACTAAAGTCTGTGCCACTTGCTACTTCGGTGACGGCGTCTCCATTACCTCGATGATCCCATAGCTTCTTCCGGTAGTCTTAAGCCAGGCGTTGTACTGCTTGCTCCACTCGCTGAAATCTTGTGCCAGTCCGTTTTGTTCATCCTGTTTTGATCTCGCAGTGCCGGCGTTTGAATTTTGCATCGCCGCCTTCGTCTTTATGAGTAGCGCTTTGAGTCCGTCTCTAATTTCATCCGCTTTGGGATCGAGCGAAGGCGTCGTCTCCAGTTGCTTTACCGCGGGATCAATACGATCGGTATTATGGTCCTTTAACGTTAGATAGAAAGCGTCCTGACCATCGTTCATCGCCTTCGCGAACGAGACGTACTTGCTCGACTGGTCATCGGCGGCAGGAGCCGTTTCCTGGACCAGGGACGCCGGCAGTGGATCTCTGAAGTGCTGAATAGTCTTCAAAAAACTTACTGCCACTAAGACAATCGCCGCAACCTGCAAGACGCGCCACGCAGTTGCAACCACTGGTTTCTCACCGGGCCGGCGATAGTCGACAGCGAACGCCAGAATCGCACCAGAAACCAGGCCGCCCAGGTGGGCAGCGTTATCAATGAACCCGCGGCCCAGATAACCAATGAACAGATTGATCATGATGATGGGCAGCATACCGGTGCCGAAAGCGCGCTTGAAACCTTCAGGCAACTCGTGGCGAAACTTGATGCCAAAAACGAACAACACTCCCACCAACCCGAATAGCGCCCCGGATGCGCCTGCGGAAAGCACATCGTTCCCCTTGAAAAGAAAGCGTCCAGGACCAACCGCCAAACTCGGTCTGACAGTCAGATAGCTGGCAACAACGCCGGCGATACCCGTCAGTACCCAGAACACAACAAACTTTGCCGAGCCATAAAGTTTTTCAACGTATGGCCCAACCACCCACAAGCTGTACATGTTGATGAGCACGTGAGGCAGGTTGACGTGCACAAACATCGGCGTCACAAAACGCCACCATTGATGTTGGTGGTTGATTGTGAAGTTCAGCTTCGCGCCGAATGCAAACAACACGGTATCGGGAAACTCCCACAATGCCGTCGAACTCAGCCCGCTCGACTGCCACATCAACAGGAAAACAAAGAGATTCGCCACCAGCAAAATTATTGTGAACTTGTACGGTCGATCGAGAACCGCCCGGGCGAATCGCAGCGTCTCGTGATCAGGCCCGGCGCTCGTATTCCGCGTTGCCGCTTGCGTGGTAACCGGTGCGCCGCAAACAGCGCACTGCTGTTGTCCGGCGCCGACTATTGCGCCACAGTCGCGACAGAGCGTAGGGCGTCCTTCGTTTGCGTTGTTTGTTCTTTTGAGCAAAAGGTCTTTACGCTAACGAGCGTGATGCTTTTTTTCAGAAGCATCACGCCCAATATTTTTTAGAACTTTGGAAATGTACCTGTCAGATTCTACACCGAAGTTATGAGAAGCCGATAACGGAGCAACTGAAAGGTTGGCTTCTGAGCTTCTGATTCTTCCGCCAAAGTTTGCAAAGTCATTTGCAACTCAATCGTTGTTACGGCCAAATTGCATTCAAGAGCGCGGCGAGTCGATATCCTCCCCACGCCACTCGTTGCCGTGCCACTTTCAATGCTGCGGTGTTGTAAGCCGCGGTTGGCGTCCCGCCGTTACTAATGCCGTTGTAGGCGGTGCTCTTGGCCAGTGCGAAACTCTCATCGGCCCACGCTTGAAAGTTAAACGGATCGTTCAGCTTCACTCTGGGATCAGTGGCCGGGTTATGGGCTCTTGCCAGTGCGGCGGCGGCGGGAATCTGGTTCAGTGGAGGCGGCGCGAAGTTTGGACCGGTCTTGGGAAATTTTCCAATGCCGCCGTCCCAATAGCTGTGGAGATTGGTTGTCTTGCCCACAACTTTGATGGTCACCAGATTGCCGCCACGATCGCCTTGCGGATTAGCGCTGCTTACCCGCGTCGCGCAGTGAAGCGGTTGATGAATATCGCCGACGAAGTGAATGATCAAACGCAACGCCTGAGCTTGCGCATCCTTGTCCGTGCTGGTCTTGAGTATGTTTACATTGTCTTCCAGGGCCTTCACGATGTTGTCGGGCTCGGGCACACCGGCTGGCAAGGTCGTGCCGTCGATAGCGAAAGGGATGTCGATGAAATGAAGCGGTTTAAAGGAATCAAACTCTGCGAACGGCCGCAGATCGTCGGCCCAGTGTGCCGCGTTCACGAAGTCCTGACTCTTTACGGAAACTGCCGCAGGATTTATCGGCCGTGCCAGCAGCGCCATAGCTTGAGCTTTGGCTCTGGGATTAAGCCGTTTCAAGGCGATCGACGCAACCATCATATGTCCGCCTGCGCCCCAGCCCAGCGAAAGCGACGGCGCACAGAGCACGACGGCGAGCAGGCCCAGGGCGATTCGGATTTTGCACGACTGAAACTTGCGTTCATTTTTCATGAAGTTCTCCTTCGGGTGAATGTGCGACGCCGCATCGCCTGCTTGCATAGTGGGAAGCATCGGACGGCCGCGCCGGACATATTGGGAACTGAGCCTGTTGGTTTCAGGTGTCAAACGGTCGACGTTGAGATCGCCGGAACGCTTGTAACTTGATGGTAAAAGGCGCGGGATCTATATCACAGCTCGCGACACACTGCCACGAAAAACTGATATTGTGAAATAAAGAATCGGCAAGCGCTGCGGTAGTCCTGCCGATTCTTTGGTATGGCAATTAGAGTGAAGCGAATTAGGGAAACTAGGTTCCAATCTTTTCCAGCAGGTTCACGAGATCGTCCGCATGCTCTTCTTCCATCGCCAAAATTCCTTCCAACATGCGGCGCGTGGTCGGATCGTCGGTGTTTACGTAGTTGATCATCTCGCGATAGCTGTCGATGGCGATGCGCTCAGCAACCAAATCTTCCCTGATCATGTCGATAAGCGTGGTGCCCTCTACATATTCAGCATGACTTCTCATTGACAGCCCATCGGGATTCAAGTTTGGTGCACCGCCTAGTTGCACAATACGCTGCGCAATTAAATCTGCGTGTCCCTGCTCTTCATTTGCGTGTTGCAGAAACTCGGCCGCTACACTCTCAGCGTTGATTCCCGAAGCCATGAAATAATGACGCTTGTAACGCAGCACACAAACGATTTCCGTCGCCAGCGCTTCGTTCAATATCTTGACGACGGTATCGCGGTCCGCGCTGTAACCCTCGGTCACCGCGCCTTGTTCAATATGCTTGCGCGCGCGTTCGCGCAGAGTCTTGATGTCGGTGAGAAATGGTTTGTCGGTCACGGCTTTAGCTCCTGATTGATCAGCCATGGTTTTACTCCTTTGAAAATCGAATTTCGGGGGAAAGCTGATGGTACTCGCCTGGGGCAGGAGGAGCAAGCGGCGATAGAACTAGTAATGAACAGTGGTGAAGCCCGGCCTTGATGCCCCTCGCTGACTGCTGGCGGCTGTCGCCGCTTGTTCTATTTGGCCTGCGGCGGCTTGACGCCGCTTTAACGATTCGTAGGCGTTGACTGTTTTCTATAACGAAGTCGCCAGGCCACGCGAAAGCGGCGTCGAGCCGCCGCAGTCCAAATAAAAGCGGACTCAAGCCGCCGCTAGTTTTCCTTGGAGTTTTATCTCACTTGAGGCATTCGGATTATTTGCCACTTCAACCGGAACGCTCCAGACCAATGTCTTTATGCGGCAGACGCCGGTGTTGTCTTCGCGGCAATAGAAGAGCGTGAGTTGCACGCGCAGCGCAGCCGTGCCCGGTTCGAAAGCATGGAAAGGAATGCGCAGTGGGAGCTGTAGGTTTTTCGAGGTTTGCGATACGGCCTGGTCGCGCCCGATTACTCCAAGTACGGAAGCGGAAATCAGTCCGAGTTGGTGTTCTCCACTTTCAACTGAAACTCGATAACGCTGCGGCGCGGCTGGATTGAGATGGTAGCCTGGGGGAAGCCCCACGCTTACCACTAGCATTCCATTGCTATCCGCACGGAGCTGTTGCGTGGCGACTTTTGTCTCCTCCGCGTTTGGCGTTCCGTCATTATTGCGCAATTCGGCCAATGCAGTGGGAGGCTGGAGACCCTTGATCATCAAGGTGGAAGTTTCCTTAGTTTTCAAATCCACCACTCGAATCGCATGATTGTTTGTATCCGCGATATAGAGCTTGCCGCTTGCAACGCTCAAGCCGCCGGGTTCATAAAAGGCCGCCGTTGTCCCATCCGTTTGTCCCGGCTTGCCAGTGCCAAGAAAAGTTTTGACGGTGCGCGCCTTTGGATCAAGCTCCTTGATCTTGTGATTATAAGTGTCGGCGATGAGCAGTTTGTCGCCATACGCAAAGATCCCCAGCGGATGTTGCAGCCGCACGTCGTCGCCGCTGCCGTCGACGTCGCCAAACTCAAACAGATCGCCGCCCACCAGCGTCTGAACTGCACCGGCCGTTGGGTCAATCGCGCGGATGATGTTTGCCTCGCTGTCGGCCACATAAAGTTTCTTGCCGTCCGTCGTAATGCCTGACGGCTGCGCAAACCCGGCATCGACCAGTGGTCCATCCAGGCGCGCTTCGCGGCCGGAGCCGGCGAAAGTTGAAACCTCATTCTTGTCGAGATCCAACTTCCAAATCTGATGCATGCCGGCCATGGTTATGAAAAGCTGGCGGCCGAGGAGTTGCAGGTCCCAGGGAGAACTTAAGCTAACGGTTCGCGCCGGGCCAATCAGAAAATAATTACGCGATTGCCGGCCCGTGCCGGCGACGGTCCGGACCACCTTCGACTTGAGATTTATCAATCTGATTAAGTGGTTTTCGGTATCCGCAACGTAAAGGTTATCACCATCAAGCGCCAAACCTTGTGGCCGATAAAACGTCGCTTTATCAAAAGCGCCGTCAGCTGAACCGCGTTCGCCGGTACCAATGGTTTCCAGCAACGTGCCATCGAGTTTTGTAATGACGATGCGGTTGTGGTTCGAGTCGGCAATGAACAAACGATCGTTCCTGGCATCGGCGAGGATTTTTCCGGGGAAGGCCAGCGGCAAGTCGCCGACCTTCGCGCGCTCCAAGGTCAACTTCAACGGCTCTTCGTTCAACTCGCCGCGCTTACGAAACTCGGCAATGGTCTTGGCGATCGTTTGATCCAGTATTTCAGCGTTTCCTTCACCTTGAACACGTCCGATGATGTAACCTGCCGGGTCGATTAGATACTGCGTGGGCCAGGCGCGCACGGCGTAGTTTTGCCAAACTTTAAATTCAGCATCGTTATAAACCGGATGCTCTATTTCATAACGCAAAATGATTCTGCGAATGTTTTCGGTGTCTTTTTCGTTCTCAAACTTTGCTGAGTGAACACCAATAACTACCAACTGGTTCGCGTATTTTTGTTCGAGCTTCTTGAGATCCGGGATGATATGGATACAGTTGATGCAGCCGTACGTCCAAAAGTCCAGCAACACGACTTTGCCTTTGAGCGCGGCAAGCGAGAGCGGTTTGTCAGTGTTCAGCCAACCGCGACCACCGGTAATTTCGGGGGCGCGCACGCGCGTCGTTTCTTGTGCCGACATGTCCTGACCTTTCGTGGTGTTTGTTTTCGGGAAAAATAACGGCGATAAAGTTACCACGAGAGCCGCCGCCCAAATCCAACGCCTTCTGTAGAGATGAGTTTTCAAGATAGTTAGAATAATTAGCCGCGGATTTTCGCGGATAAGCGCGGATCAGAAAATACCTGGATTAAATAAGGAAACACGATTAACTTTTGACTCTTTCTTTTTCAGATCCTATTTATCTGCGTTCATCCGCGGCCAATCTACTCGTGTGCGTGGGGTTCCGCACCGTCCATCATGCCGGCGAGAGCCTGATCCAGTCCATCGACTGCCCGGCGCAAATGTGGAATGGTTATCGAGCCGCCCACCACTAGCGCGACGTTGAAGACGTCAAGAAATTCCGGGCGGGTCACTCCCGCGGTTACACACTGTTTGATGTGATAGGTGATGCAATCATCGCAGCGCAACACGATTGAAGCGACCAGGCCAAGAAGTTCTTTAGTGCGCTTGTCCAGCGCGCCGTCTTCGTAGGCTTGCGTGTCGAGCGCAAAAAAGCGCTTGATACCAAGGTGATTGCTGCCGAGCAGCTTTTCGTTCATGTCGGCTCGATAACGATCAAATTCATCCATCTAAAAGGCCTTTCGTTACACTGCTTACGCGCTGAGTAGTTTAAAAGAATTAGATAAGACGCTCCCGAACCATTGTATCCTGCGGTTACTTTGCTTGCCATGACCGGGGATTTCTCTGGATGCCCGGTTAAGGTGGGAGGAGGCCGTTGCACGATGTTGACGGTATAATATTGGCGCGATGGAACAACAATCGCGAACGTTACAACTATTCAGTGCGGGCCCGGATCGGTTTGCTGTGTTCGCCGACGAGGTGATGACCATCTCTGAATGGCGCGAACCCTTGACGGTGTTGGATCTGTCGCAATTGTTGGAACAGCCGCACCGCTCGAAAAATTCGTCACACATTTTGGCGCTGCGCGGTGACGACCAACTGGCGCTGGCAATAGACAAGCCGGGCGACATAATCACCCATGATGATGGTGATTTCGAACCCGCGACGGAAGCTGACGGCAAACTGATTAGAAGAGTCATCAAACACCACGGCGATGAAATAAAGGTCCTCGATGTAAAAGAACTTTTCCCCACCGCCATTCAGGGTCGCGAGCGCCGCCGCCGCCGCTTCTAGCCTCAGTAAAATACCGGCTACACGCTCAACGCTGACACTCTTCTTCGTCCGGCCAATGTGGAAACTATTTCTGAGTGCTAGAATCGACGTGGAGAGAACAATTAGAGAGTTTTGTGTCAGCTAGCCGCATTTCTTCTGTGACTCAGTACTCATCACTCAACACTTTTCACTATCGACATGCACGATCAGGCATTCACCATCCTTGAATACCAAGAACTGCTGGCGCTGGCGCGTCGCGGCGCACAGACGCCGATGGGACGGGCGCGCGTGGAAGCATTAACGCCGCTCGAGGATGTGAACGCGCTGGGGAAAGCGCTGGAAGCGTTGGCGGAATGCATTGAACTCAGAAAGCGCGGCGTGGTCTGGAGCTTTTCTGAGCTGGAAGAACCCGCGGAACGAATCGCGCTTTTGCGAGTTGCAGGCGTGGGCCTTGAGCCGATGGCGATCCTCGCTCTTTCAGTGTTGTGCGAACAGGCGATGTCGGCGCGCGCTTCGATTCTCGCCGAACGCGATGCGTCGCCAGTGCTGTGGAGTCTGGTTGAGAAAATCCCTACCGACCTCAATCGTTTGATCGCGCACATCGCAAATAAGATTCTGCCGAGCGGTGAAATAGACGATCGCGCCAGCCCGGAGTTGAGTCGCATCCGTCATGAGATCGCAGTCTTGCGTTCCCGCATAGCGCGCACGCTGGAAAGCGTGATGCGCAAATCAGGCGAGGCAATCCAGGACGAACTGGTGACGATGCGCAATGATCGGTTTGTGATTCCGGTGAAATCCGATCATCGCGCGCGCGTGGCCGGAGTCGCCCATGGTTTTTCCTCCTCGGGGGCCACAGCTTTTGTCGAGCCGCTGGAAACCATTGATGCCAACAATGAATTGCAGGCCTTGCATGAAGAAGAAGCACGCGAGATTGCGAAAATTCTTTTCGCGCTGACTGAAGAGTTGCGGGCGCAATTGCCGGCGATTGAAACGGCGGCGGTAGCCATAACCGAACTTGATTTCATTAACGCCAAAGCGGTCTTTCAGAAAAAGTTTGCATGCGTGATTCCGGAAATTGGTAAGTCCGGCAAACTACAGTTTGTCGAAGCGCGTCATCCGTTGCTCGAAGAAAATCTGCGCGCAGCGGGTAGCGCCGTTGTTCCTGTTTCGTTTTCACTCGACGAAAACAACAACACAATGGTTATCTCCGGCGCCAACGCCGGCGGCAAAACAGTAGTACTAAAGACTGCGGGGCTACTTTCGTTGATGGCCTTGGCTGGTTTGCCCGTGCCTGCACGCGAAGCGCGCGTTCCTTTTTATTCGTCCGTGCTCGCAGACATTGGCGACCATCAATCACTGGCCGCTAATCTCTCAACCTTCACCTCGCATGTGGCAAACATCTCGCAAATGATTGAACTGTGCCAGGCGCCGGCGCTCGTCTTGTTGGATGAAGTGGGAACAGGAACCGACCCCGAAGAAGGATCGGCGTTGGGCGTTGCCGTCGTCGATCATTTTCGCAAAGCCTGTGGCGCGCAGGTCATGGCCACGACGCATTACAGTGGCTTGAAGATGTATGCCGGCAATGAAGAAGGCGTACTCAACGCGAGCGTCGAGTTTGACGAAAAGACTTTGCAGCCAACTTACCGTTTGATTGTTGGCGTTGCCGGCTCGTCTTCGGGACTCGAGATCGCGCGCCGTTTTGGTATCCCGAACAAAGTCATCGATCTGGCTTTGGAGTCGGTGAAGGATTCGACGCGGCAGGCAGTGGAGTATTTGCGGCGCATCAAGCTCGAAGCAGAAGAGGCCGAAAGCCTGCGCGCCGCGCTTGAAGAAGAGCGCGCCGCCGTGGCTGAAAAATTTGCTTCACTTGACAAAAAAGCTGAGCGCCAGGAGCGCGAGCGGCAGGAACTATTTCAAAAAGCTCTGGATGCGACTGTCCGCGAATTTGAAAAGCGATCGCGCGAGCTGGTTGCCACCATCCAGGATCGGTCTGAGCGTCTCAAAGTCGAGCGTGAAGCTCAGCGACGTGTATCGGAACTGAAACGCGAAGCGCAACGGGCAACGAGCGCGGGCAGCAAAAGGGAAGCAATATCTACAGCGCCGGACAGCACCAGCGGGCGTGGCGTGCGCGTGATGCGCGATGGTCAGGTCGTTAAGAAAGAAAAAGAGTTTGAGGAAAGTCGGACAGCCGAGGAAGAGTATACGCCGGCTGCGCATAGCGAGATCGCGGTTGGCGATAAAGTTAAACTGCGCTCGTTTGGTTCGATAGGCATTGTGGATAGTCTTAAGGGAGACGAGGCGGAAGTACGCGTGAAATCGCTTCGCTTCCGTGAGAAGCTGGAGAATCTGGAACGCGTTGAGCTGTCATCGCCGGCAAAATCAAAAGCGGAAAGGTTTGCGAGTCTGCGAGAGTCAAGCGGCACCGAACTCCATCTAAAAGCCGCGCAGGAAAACGGCCGCTCCGAACTAAATGTCATTGGCCGAACGACGGACGAAGCGGTTGACGCGGTTGATAAGTTTTTGGACGAAGCTTCGCTTGCAAGTTTGAGCCAGGTGCGGATAATTCACGGGCACGGCACGGGCGCTCTGCGCCGCGTAATCACCGAGCTGCTAAAAGATCATCCGCACGTCGCGCGCTTCAACGCGGCGCCGCAGGAGCAGGGTGGCTCCGGAGCAACGCTGGTCGAGTTAAAACAGTAATACAATGCGTTACCCGCAAACATTCATCGACGATCTCAAGCGTCAGGCAGACATCGTTCGCGTCATCCAGGATTACGTCCAACTCAAGAAGAAGGGCGCAAACTGGATGGCCTGCTGTCCTTTTCATAAAGAGAAGACACCTTCCTTTTCCGTTAGTCCCACGAAAGAAATCTTTTACTGCTTTGGTTGCCACAAGGGCGGATCAGTTTTCAACTTTGTGATGGAGATGGAGCGGGTTGCGTTTCCGGAGGCGATCAAAATCGTCGCCGAGAAAAGCGGAATGCCGTTGCCCAAATTGATTGATGACAGCCGCTATGAAGCAAGGAAGGCGGAATCGGATCAAGTCATCGAACTAAACAAGTGGGCGCTTGAATGGTGGGAGCAGCAGCTTGAGTCAAGCGCGGAAGGAAAGATCGCGCGCGACTATCTCAAGCAACGTGAAATCGCGGATGAAACACGCCAAACATTTCGTCTTGCTTATGCTCCCGACAGTTGGGACGCACTTTCTATTTATCTCCGGCAAAAGGGAGCGACTCAGGAACAGATCGACAAGAGCGGACTCGTTGTCAAAAAGGAAGACGGTGGCTCGTACGATCGCTTTCGTGGCCGCCTGATTTTTCCGGTGATGGATATTCAGGGACGGCCAATCGCATTTGGCGGACGCACATTGAAGGATGAAGATGCGAAGTACATTAACTCGCCTGAGACCACAGCATATGTAAAAGGTCGAAATCTGTTTGGACTAAACCTGACGCGCGATGAGATTCGGCGTCAGAGTTTCGCCATTCTGGTTGAAGGTTTTTTGGATCTCGTCGTGCCGTATCAATTCGGTATTAAGAACGTGGTAGCGAGTTTGGGGACGGCTCTAACATCAGATCAGGTAAAACTATTAGCACGGTTTGCCCGCAAAGTCGTCGTAAATTATGATGGCGACCCCGCCGGCGTGCAGGCAGCAAAAAGGGCCATCGAAATACTGCTGGCGGAAGATTTGGAAGTAAAGGTGCTGGTGCTTCCGGACGGTACGGATCCGGATGAGTTCATCAGAAAATTTGGCCTGATTGAGTATCAAAGGCAGCGCGGCGAGGCCCAACCGCATATTCAGTTTGTAATTGACCAGGCCGTGCGCGATCGAAATCTGCACCGGCCAGCCGAGAAAGCCGACGCCGTTGAAGAAGTGCTTCCTTACATTCGCGCGGTGCGCAGCCGCATTCAGAAGCGCGAGTATTTTGACATTGCGATGGATTCGCTGCGGATTTCAGACGCGGCGCTGCGGCGTGAATTGTGGCATTCGTTAAGACTTGGACCAGACAGCACCCGCACCGAACAGAAGATCGTGCGAGGAACTCAGGTCAAGCCAACGGTTGCGGAAGAGCAATTGTTGGAACTGCTGCTTGCGGATGGACAACTGCGTCACAAGCTTCTGCCGCGTTTGGAAGCGGAAGACTATGACGATCTGCCCACCGCCGGAATCTTCCGGGCCCTGGTTGAGAGTGAACGCGCAGGTTCCGCGGTTGATTTCGATTTCCTTAGCCGGAGCATCGAAGGAGATCCAATCGCTGATTTCCTGCCGGCATTGCTCATGAGTGCGCCGGACGATTCGGAAGCGGATCACCCGGAGACTCGCGAGTCAACTGCGCAGAAGTGCATTGACGCTTTGCGATTGATGCGAGTTGACAGGAGGATCGGCGATTTGATGGCTGAGATGGCGGCGGCCGAACGCAACGGGGCAACCGATCTTCTGGATAAGCTTTCGACTGAGCGGCTTGAGCTCGCAAGGAGGCGCAGCACTTTGTTGCCTCAGGCGCAAGCGGTGCAAACGGGACAATGAGTCTGCCGGCTCGCGCGAGCCAGGCTCTCGTTGCTGATTAGTATTTAATGACGGACTTTTCTCACAAACCACGCAGGCAGCATTTTATTTCCCGGGGTTAGAGATTTGAGTACTGAAGAAAAAAATCGTGACGATGTCATGGAGCGCCTGCTTGAACTTGGCGGCGACAAAAAATATCTCACTTTCGACGATCTCAATCGCGAACTGCCTGACACAGTCGTTTCTCCCGACGACATTGAAGACGTCCTGCAAAAACTTGAAGGCTCAAACATTCCGGTCGGCGATTCGGATGAAAGATTGCTTGAGCAAGCGGCCACTGCTGCGACTGATGATGAGGACGGCGCCGATGCGGACATCGAACTCGATCTTTCCGCAGGCACGCTCGAGAAAACAAACGATCCGGTTCGCTTGTATCTGCGCGAAATGGGCGTGGTCCCACTGTTGACTCGTGAAAGCGAGGTGGCCATCGCCAAAAGAATCGAGCGCGGCCAGCTAAAAACGCAAAAAGCAATTTCGCGCTCACCAATTGCAGTCAGGGAACTCTTAAAAATCGGCGAAGAGCTACAGTCAGACATTGCGAACATTCGCGAGATTGTCATTTTCTCGGAACAGGCTGAGCTGACAGGCGATGAAGACAAGGCCGAAGAATACCGAGCCTGGACCATCGAAGGTATCGAGAACATCCGCAAGGTCTTTAAGCAGGGTTTGAAAGATTGGGACAAGCTGCGGGCAGAACAGAAAGCGACGCGAGGGAAAAAGAGCAAGAAGCTGATGCGGCTGAGGCGCAAGGTTGCGCGCATGCGTTTGGAAATCGCGCAGGAAATGGGACGCCTGAACGTCACCGAGCGCGCGCGCCAGCGTTTGATCAATGCCATTCGCGCGGTGCAGAAAGAAGTGCGCGATGCGGAGCGCGAGATTGAAAGTTTTACCGAGAAACTCAACCGCAAGCGCATCAAGGCTGACGATCAAAAGGAGTTCAAGCGTCGGATAACGGCGGCAAAAAAACACCTGCATCAGATTGAAAGTGTGCACAATGTCAGTCCGGTCGAAATCAAACGCGCGTTGCAAGCGATCGTTATAGGTGAACAACAAACGGGGCAGGCAAAGCGCGAACTGGTGGAAGCAAACCTGCGCCTGGTTGTTTCCATAGCCAAGAAGTACACGAACCGAGGCCTGCAGTTTCTCGATCTGATTCAGGAAGGCAACATCGGTTTGATGAAAGCAGTCGATAAGTTTGAGTGGCGGCGTGGCTACAAATTTTCGACTTATGCAACCTGGTGGATTCGGCAGGCAATTACCCGCGCCATCGCCGATCAGGCGCGCACTATTCGCATTCCGGTGCACATGATTGAGACTATCAACAAGCTGATTCGCACGTCGCGCGCGCTGGTCCAGGAATTGGGACACGAGCCGACCAGCGAAGAGATTGCGTTCAAGATGGACATCCCGGTTTCGAAAGTACGGAAGGTTTTGAAGATCGCGCAGGAGCCCATTTCGCTTGAAACACCGATCGGCGAAGAAGAGGACTCACATCTTGGCGACTTCATCGAAGACAAGTCGATTTTGAATCCGGCGGATGCGGTGGTTGCTTCCAATCTGCGCGAGATTACCGACGAGGTCCTGGCAACACTCACGCCGCGCGAAGAAAAAGTTATCAAGATGCGTTTTGGTTTGGGAACTACTGGTTCGGAACACACGCTCGAGGAAGTGGGCCAGCATTTTGCTGTCACACGCGAACGCATTCGGCAAATCGAAGCCAAAGCGCTGCGCAAGCTGCGTCATCCTTCGCGTTCGCGCAAGCTCAAAGCGTTCCTGGAAAATACACAACGATAGTTTCGTTGGGACAAAAAGAAAGGCGCTGAAGATCCAAATCTTCGGTGCCTTTTTGTCTGGTTGTCTGGTTCTTAATGCGCGAAAAGCGTCAGGCGTTATTTAAAAGTAAGAAAGGCTGTGCTCTTGACGGTGTAATCAAAATTGTACTGGTAGGTGTAGCCAGGAAACTCGATTGGTCTTACAAATTGTACGCTGACTTCCATGCGATTATCGCGTTGGGCTGGACTAATCACCGCGTCCGCAGGCACGCCATATTCTGGGGCGCTTTTTACCAACTGATCTCTTACCCAGGTTGCCGGGTAACCTTGCGCAGAAGCAACGTCCACGTTGTGTTGCATCAAATCCTTGAAGAGATACGCCTGGTAGGCGACGGGAACATACATGTATAGGGCGTATGCCCCGACAGCAATGATCGCGATGACGATAATGAACTTAAGCCGCGCACTGCCGCGCTCAGTTGTTCTCTTGTTCGTATTCATCCTTAAGTCCTCTTTCGCAAGCCCGCTCGAATCGAAGTCCTTAAACTGGCCGCATCCATTCCCTTGTTACTGACGATTCGCGGCCGTCCGATTCGTTCCAACAAAACCCATTGCACCCGGCCGCGCGCACTTTTCTTATCGCGTGTAATCGCGTTGATGATCGCGTCGACATCAAGATCTTCTGCTGCCGGCAATGGTCCACAAAGGCGGATGCCCGCCCGCAGCAATTCTAACTCTGATTTATCGAGTAGGCCCAGGTTTTTCGAAAGTTCGCCGGCCACCAACATTCCCCATCCTACTGCTTCACCATGACGAAAGCGTCGATAGCCAGTCAACTCCTCAAGCGCGTGGCCTACCGTGTGACCGAAGTTGAGGATGCGGCGCGAACGTCGATCCGTGCGTGCCGGATCTTCGCGTTCATCGGCTCTGACGATTGAAGCTTTGAAGGAACAGTGGGCCGCGATAAGATTTTCGAGCTGCGAAGAGACCGTGATCCGCTTAGCTTTGATCTGCGAAAGATAGTCGGTTGTTTGTTTGAAAAGTTTCCGGCTGCCGATCGCTCCCTGCTTAAGGCACTCGCACCAGCCCGGCGTCAGCTCGCGCGCAGGCAAAGTTTTAAGGGTTTCGACGTCGGCGATAACTGCAACTGGCTGTTGAAACGCACCGGCTCGATTCTTTCCAGTGGAGAGATTAACGCCGACCTTGCCGCCGATGGAGGCATCGATTTGCGCGACTAACGTGGTCGGAATCTGCACCAGAGAAATACCGCGCAAGTAGATAGCGGCTGCAAATCCGGCTACGTCTCCGGTTACTCCGCCACCCAAAGCAACCACTCCGTCCGTTCGTTCAATGCCATGGTCATTCAAAAATTGTATTGCTGTTTCGGCGGTCGCGAGTGATTTGTAACGTTCGCCGTCCCCCATCAGCCAGCATGACACCTGGAACCCGCTGGCTTCAAGGCTTTCAGTTACGACCGGACCATAAAGATTGAAAACTTTTTTGTTTGAGATAAGCGCGAGACGTCGTGTTTGACGTCCAAGGCTACGACGGACTTTTCCTCCGGAAGCGGAAAGAATCCCCTGGCCGATCACGATTTCGTAGTTGCAGGATCGTGCCGGGATGCTAACTTGCAATCGTTGCAATGCCTGACTCCTGTTTGCTTATAGTCGCGATGGATTAACCAGCGCTACCTGGGAGTGCGCATTCTAGCACGCAGTTTTTTTGAAATTTGTTTTGGAAGGCCCGATCAAAAAGCGAATGGGCGCGACAAACGTGGGAGTACGTCGCGCCCATCCATATTCGTGGTCACTGTCCTCACCCCAGCAACCACTTGAGACGGAGGATTCACCAACCGTCTCTCTTGCCCCACAATATACATCGCAACGCGCATGCCGCGCAAGAATGTTTTTGTGAGCAAAGAGCGAGCTGTTGATTTGCAGAGACTCTTGATAATTCTTAGGAAAATGGTCAAAAACCCGACTTTGTCTTTGCCCGTTGATGATGTAATTCTTGCAGGGTTTGCGAGTAAAATTTCTATGATCGAGCGGGGTAAAGTTAGCCCAACGTTTGTTCAATAACAGCCGCCAGCCGTTGCGCAAAATTTTCAATTAGCGACTGGCTCGGGCCTTCAATCATCACTCGTGCCAGTGGTTCAGTGCCGGAGTAGCGCAACAGCAAGCGACCGTGCGAACCGAGCTCGTTTTCAATCTCGCGGCTGACTTCGTGAATGGAAGGAACCTCATCAAACGGTCGTTTTTGTTTCACCTTTACGTTGATGAGTATTTGTGGGAACACCTGAAGCCCATTGGTCGATTGCTGCAAAGATTCTTGTTCTTCCACAATCACCCGCAACATGCAGAGCGTCGTAATCAGGCCATCGCCTGCCAAACTTAGTTTTGGCAGAATGATGTGGCCCGATTGTTCACCACCCAGAGTCGCTCCGCTTCGCAACAACTCGTCCAAAACATATTTGTCGCCAACATCCGTGCGGACCAAACTCATACCACGCGATTTCAATGCCAGCTCAAGTCCAATATTGCTCATTACTGTAGCCACCACAGCTTGCTGGGCTAGTTCGCCGCGCGCCTGGAGATAGTTTGCCAGGACCCACAAACTGCCATCACCATTTACAAGTTGGCCTCGGGCATCAACAAAAAGCGAACGATCCGCGTCCCCGTCAAACGCTACGCCGAGATCGGCCTGCTGCTTGAGCACTTCGGCCTGTAGCTGCTCGGTATGAAGCGAGCCGCAGTTCAAATTTATGTTGCGACCATCCGGTGTGTTGTTGATGGCGATAACAACCGCACCAAGTCTTTCGAGTAGAGCCGGCGCCAGCGCCGAAGCTGCGCCATTAGCGCAATCAACTACAAGTTTGATTCCGGTGAGCGAAAGACCACGACCAATTTCGTTCGCGAGATAGTCGAGATAACGCGATTGCAACGACTCGGCTTCAATCCCAACTGCGGGGTTAGGTGTTGACCTGGCTTCCCCACGGGCGTCTACCTGCCGCGTTTCGGTTTTAGAAAAAATATCTTTCTCGATCAGCCGTTCGGTCTCTTCATCAAGCTTTCTGCCTTGCTGGGCAAATATTTTCAGGCCGTTGTCCTGGTAGGGATTGTGTGATGCGCTGATCACTACACCGGCGTCGGCCGAAAGGGAACGCGCCAGATAAGCAACACCGGGCGTCGTGATCACGCCACCAGATTTCAAGTCAGCCCCTGCCGCTGTAGCGCCGCGAGCGAGTGCCTGTTCCAGCCACGGCCCAGACTCGCGCGTGTCGCGTCCGACGACAATCAAGGGTGTGCGGCCGAGTTTTTCTCGCAGATGATTCGCGAGCGATGCACCAACAATCTCGACTGTGGCGGCATCGAGTGGAAACTCTCCGGCTTCGCCGCGCATGCCATCAGTGCCGAATAGTTTCTTCATCAGCTGTTGAGCGAAAGGTTGATTAGGACTTAATTAATGATGAGTGGTCGCAGCGCGCTGGGCCATGCAAGGTCATCTGTTGCAGTGGCGAAGGTGAGATGAGCGTCACCGCGTTTTTTCTCGACGATTTCCACATGGATATCGACTGTCGGATCCAGCACGTCGATCCTCGGGTCAGGAATATTTATCGCTACGTTCGACAGATTGAAGCTCTCCTTCTTCCCGTCCAGCCAAACTGTTTCGGTCGCCGCCTTATGTAGAGCGTTAATGCGATCTGCCGGCCCACGCAGCCGAACTTTGGCGGGATTCGCCGTGAAGCTGCCGAGTTCGAAACCTTCCGGCAGCGTCCCCTCAAATTTAACCTCTACGTCAAGCTGCATCTCGACTCTTGGCTCAAGCCGGATTGGCAGTGTTGCCGGATGAAATCCTTGGAGGGTAATGCCCTCGGGCAAGTCGATTTGCACGCGATCGCTCGACAGGCGCACGATTCGTTCGCCCGGTTTCTGATCGCTGATGTCTACCGTCGCTACTAGATCGTGTGGACCGATGCGATCCAGTTTGGAATGACTGCCCGTCAGCACAACTTCAATCGTCGATGGCAGTTCGTTGCTGATTTCCAAACCCTCGGGTCTCAGAAAGTTTAATTGCACTCCTGGAACGCGCAGCGTGACGGGCTTGTTCTGGCCAGTCACCGCCAGCCAAAGCGCCAGCGTGATCACGAGCGCCAATAGCTTCAGTCCCCAGTCTTCAAGAAACACCTTGTGCAAGCCGCGCTCAAAGGCCGACAGCGCTCTGGGCATCGGAGTTACTTCTGCTTCGTCGTCAATGTCTTGAAAAGGCATAACTAAATTCGGATTGCGAAGGTTCGGGTCATGAATCCGCCGGAAAGCGATCAAACTGAGGCAATTTCTTCAGTTTCGGCTTCTGCGTTTGCAGATTTGTCTTGCTCTCGTTCCTTCTCGCGTTTCGGCGAAATGTCGAGCGCTTGCGAAATGGCGGCGCGCAGTTTTGGCGCATCCAAACCGCGCTTGATTTCGCCGCGCTGCACTATCGAAATCAGACCTGACTCTTCTGAAACCACTACGGCCACGGCATCCGTGTCTTCGGTGACCCCGAGCGCAGCGCGATGACGCGTGCCCAGTTCGCGCGAAAGACGCGGATTAAGTGTTAGCGGCAAAAAGCATGAAGCCGCCGCCACCCGATGACGACGCACAATCACGGCGCCATCATGCAGCGGAGATTCGGTATTGAATATACTGATCAGCAGATCGTAACTAAGTTCGGCGTCGAGCTTGACGCCGCCATCAATGATGTTCTTCAGCCCTACATTGCGCTCGATTATGATCAGTGCGCCCGTCTTAGTGGAAGACAAGGTCGTGGCGGCGAGAATAACTTCATCGTAAGCACCTTCACCAAACTGTCCCAGATGCCTTTGCGTGAGGGGCATGCGAAAACGATTGCCAAAAGAAATCAGCGCCTGTCGGATTTCCGCCTGGAAAAGCACGATGATGGCGACGCCGATGTAAAGCAAGGCACCGCGCAGTACAAATTCCAGGGTTGCGAGATCTTCTTTAATGGCGAGCCAGTAGAGGAGGGCGAAAGCGCCAATGGCGGCGGCCATCGGGGCGGCGCGAGTCCCACGAACGAGCTTCAAAACTGCATACACAAGCAAGAAGACAAGCACGATGTCCGCGATGTTGCGCGGCTCACCAAGTCTTCTCAGGTACTCCGTGTATGGCAGTAGTAAAAGCATCAGATGGTTTAGAACTCCGGATTTGATTTTTGCGATTCAGCAGCGACAATTTAGTTTCACCAAACCCGGAATCAGAAAAACTCCTACTCGATCTTCAGCCGACATGCTCTGGGATAAGTTCCTGGTGGGCGCTGTGACTCTTGCGCGCAGTCTCCAGAAAAATCATCTCCACTTTCGGCTCTGCCTTTCTGATTATCTGCTCTATCTCTTCGATAGTCCGTTCTATCTCGCTAGTCACCAGATCGTCGCGCAGATTCACATGCGCGTTGATTAAGATCTGTTTGGGAGCCAGATGCATCGTCAGGATCTCAATCACCTTTACTACGTTTGGATGACTCTCAATGGCTTCCCTAATCCTTTGAACAGTTTTCGCGCTGGCTGCTTCGCCTAACAGCAAAGCGCGAGATGTGCGGGCCAATGCAAAAGCTACAATTGCGAGCACGACGCCGATCAGAATTGAAGCGAGTCCGTCCCAATATGAACCCGAACCTGGCCCTGCGTGATGCTCGGTCAGATACAGTCCCGTCGCCGCAATCAAGAGGCCGAGCAGCGCCGCAGAATCTTCAAACAACACAGTCTTGGCTGTTGGGTCTTTCGACTCGCGCAAATATTGAAAAAATGAAAAGCCTTCCGCACGCGCTTCTTTCAACTCCTGATAGATAGCCAGACTGATCGACGCCGATTCCAACAAGAATGAAAGTCCCAGCACCAGGTACGCCCAAAACAGATTCTCGGGAGCGTGCGGGTGTTTCAGTTTCACCACGCCCTCATAGACTGCGTAAGTCGAGCCCACCCCAAAAATAAAAATAGCTGCGATGAACGACCAGAAAAAGCGCTCCCTGCCATAGCCAAAAGGATGTTTCTTTGAAGCCGGCCGCTGGTAAAAGCGCAAACCGAGCAACAGAAAAATCTGATTGGTCGTGTCGGCGACGGAATGTAGCGCTTCGGCCATCATGCCCGACGAGCCAGTGACGAACGCCGCTGCGAGCTTCAGTACTGCAATCAGCGCATTTGCAAAGAGCGCCCCGACTACTGCCAGCATCAATGAATCCTTCAGCCAGGAAATACCCTAGTTATGAATTGAAGCCCGTTGGATTATGGCGAAAAACGAGAGGCGTGGCAATGGTGTTTCGGTTACGAATTCGTGCCAGTTAGAGGAGGCGACGTTATTGATGTGATTAAGAGACGAGGAGCGGCCGAGAGACAATCGCTAACTACGAACGCCTGGTGCTTTTACGAGACTTTTTCCCGAGCGCTTCGTAATCTTTCCGCTTTGCAGAAAACCGATAAGCTCGCCCTGGGTGTTTACCACCACCAATGAACCGGTTCCGTTGTCTTTCATCAACGCTTTCGCAGACTCCAGTGTCAATGAAGCGTCAACAAATAACTGCGGGTTAATGGTTCGCATAACATTTTTCACTTGCGTCGCATGCCACTTTTCACGAGGCAGAGACTTTAGATCTTCAAGCGCCAGAATTCCGTGTGCGCGACCGTTTACTGCTACTGGAAAACTAGTCTGTCGATGCAGCGGCAGAACGTCGTCTATCAGTTTGGTAATAGTCATTGCCGGATCGAGCGCGATCGAGGGCGACATAACATCGCCGGCGGTTAGCAGTCGCGTGTTCTGCGCGCCCTTAACTACCTTCGCAGCGGTATCGAGCAGAAACAGGCCGACGAGAATGGACCACCCGCCCATGAAGTAAGGTTGCGAAGGTCGCCAGCTCGGCGCAATCATGATGTATACACCAAACAAAATCAGCGTGCCGCCGATTAGAATCCCGCAGATTCCCGCCATGCGCGTGGCCTCTTTGATGCTGCCGCTTTTGTGCCACAACAGCGCACGCAAGACGCGGCCACCATCCAGTGGGTAACCGGGAAAAAGATTGAAGACGGCTAACAGTAAATTCCCCCAGGCGATCAAAAAGAAAACTACAACCGTACCATTGTAGTTTCCCAGCGCCGCGATTTTAGTGCCTGCAAAAGCAAGCAGTGCGAAAACAAAACTTGCGGCTGGGCCAGCAACAGCGATGCGCAATTCCGAGCGCGGATTCTGCGGTTCAGTTTTCAGCCGGGCTAGACCGCCAAATGGATGCAATACGATCTCTTCGATCTCTATGTCTTCGGCTCGCGCCATCAACGCATGTGAAAGTTCGTGACCAAACACAGAAAGGAACAGACCGGCGGTCGTAATGAATCCGAGAATCCAGGCAGTAGCGGGAGCGAGCGGTGGCAAGCGAACGTTGCCAAGTTGAATAACGTGGCTTTGCAGGTTGCTGGCGATCAGCCAAATGCTCAGCGCAACTACTGCAAACCAGCGATAGTCGATGCGCACCGGAATGCCGTAGATGCGAGCTATGGTGATGCGGCGAGTGAATAACTGACCGAGCGGCATGGCAGGTCAGACGAAATCAAAATGCGCCGCTCGCCTTTTGCCAATCAACTTCCCACAAAACGACTGGCTGCTGGCGATTCTTGACGCTGATGGGTTCGCGAGGTTTTAGTTTGTATCTACTTCGTGCTGCTTTGGCGGTAGCATCGCTCACCAGAATCTCGCCACCCTTCGCATTCGATTCCAAACGAGAGGCAGTGTTGACGGTATCGC
>WNFO01000741.1_pt1 | contig 32052 bp, 25 predicted proteins | sample 5400251 | NCBI WGS metagenome assembly WNFO01 (sample SAMN13153354, study PRJNA577476) | soil metagenome | isolation source: 100 cm saprolite under Madrone tree | place: USA:California | collected 2016-06-14
GGGGAACCGGGCAAGGAAAGCGGAGGCGACTTCGGTGCCAACTTCGTAGCAACAGCCGCCGATCGCGGGGCCAAGCGCAGCGAGCAGATCGACAGGCTTGGTGGCGAATTCCATTTGCATTTTTCCGATGGCTTTCACGACGATGCGTTGCAAAGTGCCTCGCCAGCCCGCGTGGACGGCGGCGACAGCACGTCTTCGGGGATCAACGAGAAGAATGGGAACACAATCGGCGATCTGGACGCCGAGAAGAAAACCCGGCTGATTTGTGACGGAAGCGTCGCCACGACAGGGATCGGCGGGAGCGGTTTCAAAAACGTGTATGACATCGGAGTGAAATTGCTTTAGAGAAATGAGAGCGAACTCACCGGCGCCGAGGGCGAACTGGAAGCGGCGGCGATTTTCCAGGACATTTTCGCGGGAGTCCCATTCCGCAAAGCCGAGGTTGAGAACCTGCTCGACTTTTTCCTGCGCGACCGCAGAGCGCCCGGCCAACGCGCTGACGCCGCCGGGACGTGTGCTGAAACCGTGCACGAGCCAGGGAAGCTTGTTTAGGGCATTAACCTGGAGGACGCAGACGCCACCCGAGGTGCGCTGAGTCCAAGCGTTCGCTGAAGCGGCAGGGCTGCGGTGTTTGCGGAAGCTGCGCTTCCCCGGTGATGTTTTCTCTGGAGCCACAGATGAACCAGTATAATCGCAGCCTGACGGAAAGACCGAGGCCGACGATTTGAATTGGCATTGGCGACCAATGGGGCGCAGCATGCTGCGCCCCTACAAGAGGGTGGCGTGATTGTTGGGATGGGGATAGACGTTGCAGAAGTCGAACGGATTCGCGGGGCGATCGAGCGGCATGGCGAGGTGTTTTTAAGGAGAGTTTTCACGGCGAAGGAGAGAGAGTATTGCGAACGGTTCAAGAACAAGTTTGAGCGCTATGCGGGACGCTTTGCAGTGAAGGAGGCGGCGATGAAAGCGCTCGGCACGGGTTGGAGCAGAGGCGTGCGGTGGATGGACATTGAAGTGGTGCGGCAAAAGGGCGGGAGGCCAACGCTGGCGCTGGCGGGTGAGGCGGAGAAAATTGCGAAGCAACTCGGGGTGAAGCATATCGCGCTCAGCATCACTCATACGGCGGCTCAGGCCTTTGCGCAGGTGATATTTGAAGGGTAAGGGCAGGACCTCCCTCATTAGGATTTAGCGGAGACTGATCGCTGGGGCGCTCTCCGACGGGAGTCGGAGTCGTAGAGCGGCGAACCTTGTCGGTTCGCCTCAGGATGACAATGATCCTGGGAGTCAGCTGAAATTTGGAACTACGCGGCAACGGCAGGGATCACGGCCTCAGAAAGAAGACAATTCCCTTCTTCGTTTAGAACCCGAATATCCACCCAGATGTTGGCCGACCACTTTCCCGGGACACGCACGCGCAGGTAGTTGCTGGAAATGGCGGGAGTTGAATCCGCGGCGGGATCTTCATCGGGGCGTAGCGTTAGAACGCGGAGAGCGCGGCCGATTTGGGAACGGCGAAACGCGGCGGATTTGGCTTCGCCGAGGGCGCGAAGTTCGCGAGCGCGGCGTTTGATTACGGTGGTGGAAAGTTGATTCGAGAGCGTGGCGGCTTGTGTGCCGGGGCGCATAGAAAACGAAAAGACATGCAGGTAGGTGAACGGCAGGCGCTCGATGAAAGCGAGAGTGGCGGCGTGATCGGCTTCGGTCTCGCCGGGAAAGCCGGCGATGACGTCGGCCCCGATGGCGGCGTGGGGAAGACGTTCACGGATCAGTTCGACGCGGCGGGCGTAGTGTTCTGAACGATACCAGCGGCGCATCGCGGCGAGGATGCGGTCAGAGCCGGACTGCAGCGGCATGTGGAAATGCTGGGCGAGGCGTTCGGTCGAGGCGAGGAGTTCGACCAAGTCCCGGGTGACATCGAGAGGCTCGATGGAGCTGATGCGGAGGCGCTCTACGGAGGTTTCGGCGAGGATGCGGCGGACGAGATCGAGAAATTCGACACGGGGCGAGAGGTCGCGGCCGTAGGTGCCGAGGTTGATGCCGCTGAGGACGATTTCGCGGAAACCGGCGGCGGTGAGGCGCTGGATTTCCTGGAGAACGGTTTCGACGGGGAGGCTGCGGCTCCTGCCGCGAACGAACGGAATCACGCAGTAAGAACAGCGGCTGTTGCAGCCGTCCTGAATTTTGAGCGTGGGCCGGGTGTGATTCCCTTCCCCGCCGAGAACAGGCGCGGCCAGGAGGGAAGTTTGTTCGAAGATGTCGCCGGAGAGAATCTTGGCAGGGGCGCGAGAAAGGGACAGCGGCTCGGCCTCAAGCAAAGCAGCGGGGAAAAAGTGTTGGACGCTCGGGGACAAAAGTGATTGCGGTAAAGAGTGAATGAGCTCGGGAATTTGCGGCTTGTGGGAATTGCCGACGACCCAAGATACGCCGGGGAGAGCCGCGAGGTCCTCGGGAGCGCGTTGTGCGTAACAACCGGTGACGATGAGGCGAGCGGCGGGGTTTTGGGCGTGAATCTTGCGGATGGCGTCGCGAGCCTGAGCATCGGCGGCCGCGGTGACGGTACAGGTGTTTACGACGACGAAATCAGCTACTGCCGCTTCGGGGGCGGCGCTGCAACCCCGTTCGAGCAATTGGCGTTCGAGGGCGGCACCATCGGCCTGGGTGGCGCGGCAGCCGAATTGTTGGATGTAGAAGGTCGTCATCGAAAAACAATCCTCAGGCAACGAAAGAATCTACGCAAATCTCACACAGTGCACAGAGATCAAGAAAAGCACGGCGCCCGATCCTTCGATAAGACAAACGATGTAGAAGGGGCGGTTTAAGAATACTCGGGAAGCAGGCCAGCGCGGTAGCGAGTAGGAAGGGAAATTCCATCGGTTGCCGGCGATTGACTTTACTCGCTGGCCGCGAGGCCGCTACAATCTTCGCGCTGATATGCGCCGCCAACGCCACCCTTCCGCGCTGGACAATCCTAAGATCTCGATTGTCATTCCGGCTTACAACGAGAAACCGACGATCGAAGAAATCCTCCGTCGCGTGCTGGAGACGGATGTGCGCAAGGAGGTGATCATCGTGGACGATTGCTCGACGGACGGCACGCGGCAGATCCTCGAGAATATGTCCGTGCGGCAAGCCAACGGCGGAAAGGAAGCGGCAACGCAGGATGGCGGGGATCCACTGCCACTTGTTGATCTGAGGTTTTTCTTTCAGACACGCAATCTGGGGAAGGGCGCGGCGTTGCGCCGGGGCTTCGCGGAGGCGACGGGAGATATAGTGCTGGTGCAGGACGCAGACCTGGAATACGACCCGAGGGATTATGCGAAATTGCTGGAGCCGATCGTGGACGGCCGGGCGGATATTGTGTACGGATCGCGATTTCTCGGCGGGCCGCAACGGGTGCACTACTTCTGGCACTACGTGGCGAACCGGGTTCTGACGTTGCTTTCCGATATCTCCACGAATCTGAAGCTGACGGACATGGAGACGTGCTACAAGGTCTTCCGCAGAGAAGTGCTGAAAGGAATCGAGATCAAGTCCAACCGGTTTGGATTTGAACCGGAGATTACGGCAAAGATTGCAAAAGGAAAATGGCGGGTTTACGAAGTGCCGATCTCCTACGCGGGCCGCACCTATGAAGAAGGGAAAAAGATCACCTGGATAGACGGCGTGCAAGCGTTGTGGTGCATCATTCGATACAAGATTGCAGATTGAATTTGTGCGACGTGCAGAATGTAGTCCCCCGATCGGATCGGAGTTGGGGCTAGGCCTGCGACAAGCGGCGCTGAAAAGTGAGAAGAATGAGATCGGCGCGGCGGCGGACGCCAAATTTGTTGAGCAAATTCGAGACGTGGAACTTGACCGTGCGCTCGGCGATATTGAGCCTGCTGGCGATTTCTTTATTAGAAAGATTTTCGAGGAGCGAATCGAGCACTTCCTGCTCGCGGCGGCTGAGGTTAGTGACGGTGTCGGTTTTGAGGCGACGCCCCTGACCGGTGAGAATGGAATCCACGAAGCCGGAGAGCAACTGACGCGGCACCCAGAAGCCGCCGTTGGACACAAGGGGCAGGGCGCGAATCAACTGGTCGCGGGCTTCGACATAGGTCAAAAGGCCCTTTACGCCGAGGCGGAGAAGCGAAAAGCTGTTGGAGTCGTCGTGGCGTTCGCCGACGACGATGAGGCGCGCTTCGGGGTAGCGTTCCAGAATGTTGGTGAGGAGCGCACCCGTTGCGGGGCGTGCGGCGTGCGCGTCAATGACGTAGACCTGGGCGCGCGGCGGCTCCATGTTGCGCAGGTCAGGCGCCAGCATGGATTCGAGCTGCTTGGCAACAACTTTGAACTGCGCCTTCCCCAAAAGCCGCTCGAACTCGCTCAGCACCAGGGGATGCGGCGAGAGCAGGCAAACTGTCAATTTGGAACTCGCTCGTTTGGTAGTCACTATGGGTCAGGGTAGATAAAACTGGCCAAAGGGGCAAGTGCCTTCGGGGCGTTTGTTCTCGAATTGTTACGTGACACCTAGGGCGCTTTTCCCCGAGGGGCAGCCGTTAGAAGAATGTCAACAATGCGCTCGGCGGCATGGCCATCCCAAAGCGGCGGGATGCGGCCAGCCTTTCCTTTTCCGGCGAGGATATCCTGCGCCGCAGCGACGATCTTGCAGGGATCCGTACCGACAAGCAAATTCGTACCCTCAGAAATCGTGACGGGACGCTCGGTGTTCTCCCGGAGGGTGAGGCAGGGCACTCCGAGCGCGGTGGTCTCCTCCTGAATGCCGCCGGAGTCGGTCATGACCAGCGTGGCTCTGCTGAGGAGGCAGAGGAAATCGAGATAGCCGATGGGCGGAATAATGAGAAGTTGCGGATGGTGGCCAATACCTGCCTGGGTTAGGCGTTGCTGGGCGCGGGGATGGACAGGAAAGACGACAGGGATCTGTGCAGCGACGACATCGATGGCGCGGAGAAGTCCCGTGAGTTTTTCTGTGGAATCGACGTTTGAAGGGCGATGCAGGGTCAGGACGGCGAAGCGGCGCCAGTCGGAACCGTTCTTCAGGCCCAGTTCCTCGCCGATGCGTGACTGTTGCGCGATGGGGAGGAAGTGACGCAGCGAGTCGATCATGACATTGCCGACGAGGAAGATGCTCTCGCGCGGACGGCCTTCCCTGAGCAGGTGCTCGATGGCGTCTTGTTCCGTGACAAAGAGATAGTCGGCCAAGGCGTCCGTGACAACACGGTTGATCTCTTCCGGCATAGAGCGGTCAAAACTGCGAAGGCCTGCTTCCACGTGGGCAACGCGAATTCCCAGCTTCACAGCAGCTAGCGAAGCGGCGAGCGTGGAATTAACGTCGCCGACCACGAGGACCAGATCGGGTTGGCGGTTGAAAAGGACCGGCTCGATGCGCTTGAGAATTTCGGCGGTCTGGGCGGCATGGGAACCAGAACCGACTTCGAGATTGACCTGGGGCGCGGGGATGCCCATTTGACGGAAGAAAATGTCGGAGAGCGTTTCATCGTAGTGCTGGCCGGTATGAATGAGGATAGGTTCGATTTCTGGATGGCGTTGCATCTCCCGCAATAGCGGAGAGATTTTCGGCAGGTTCGGACGCGCGCCGACAATATTGATGATTCTCAGACCATGCGCCATGGATGCCAGTTCTCGACGGCGCAAGCAGTATACCATCCGCGTTTTGGGCTCCCGATGCGGCCGAATCCCCGTTCGCACCGAAAAAGCACTACTTCACTGTAAGAACGTTCGATTCTTGCAGGAACTTGCGTAAAATATAAGGTGTACGCGATGTTCGGCTTGCTTCGCTGTGTCCCCAATTCGGCAGGAGCCGGACAAGGAGTTAGGACCTTTCAGAGCATGCGCAATCTGAACGAATCGGCGAAGGCGCTGCGGGAGCTGCTCTCGCAACGCATCCTCGTGCTTGATGGCGCGATGGGCACGATGCTGCAACAGCGACAATTGACGGCGGCGGATTTCGGCGGGGCTGCGCTGGAAGGGTGCAACGAAAACCTGGTGCGCACGCGGCCCGATGTGGTCCTGGACATTCACCGGAAATATTTTGAATCGGGATCGGACATTGTCGAGACGAACAGCTTCGGCGGAGCGCCAATTGTGCTGGCGGAGTACGGGCTGGCGGGGGACGCGCACGAACTGAACCAACGGGCGGCGGAGCTTGCGCGGCGAGCGGCGGATGAGGCGAGCACGCCGACGAAGCCGCGGTTCGTCGCCGGATCGATGGGACCGACGACGAAGGCCATTACCGTGACGGGCGGCGTGACATTTGCGGGGCTGCGCGAGGCGTACTACATCCAGGCGCGAGGACTCGTGGAAGGCGGCGTGGACCTACTGCTGGTGGAGACCTGCCAAGACACACGAAACATCAAGGCGGCGATCTTGGCCATTCAGAAGTTATCGAGAGAAATAGGCGCGCCGGTGCCGTTCATTATTTCGGTGACGATCGAGCCGATGGGGACAATGCTGGCGGGGCAGACGATTGAAGCGATGTGGGCATCTCTGCGGCACGCGAAGCCGTTGGCGTTTGGAATGAACTGTGCGACGGGGCCGGAGTTCATGACCGATCACATCCGGACACTGAGCCAGCTCACCGGTGAATTTGTGTCGTGCTATCCGAACGCGGGTTTGCCGGATGAAGAGGGTAAATATCTGGAAACACCGGTGTCGCTGGCGGCGCAGCTTGAGAAGTTTGCGGATCACGGCTGGTTGAATTTCGTTGGCGGGTGCTGCGGAACGACGGAACAGCACGTCCGCGCGCTTGCACAGATGGTGGAGGGAAAGAAGCCGCGGCAGCCTAAGGCGGAGGCGCACCGTGCGGTGTATTCAGGTATCGAGACGATCGAGGCGGAAGACAGCACACGGCCCTTGCTGGTGGGCGAACGAACGAACGTGATCGGGTCGCGGCTGTTCAAGAACCTGGTTGCGGAGGAAAAGTGGGAAGAGTCGAGCGAAATTGCGCGGCGGCAGGTGCGCGGCGGAGCGCACATCGTGGATGTGTGCCTGCAAAGCACAGAACGAGACGAGAAAAAAGACATCCCGCTCTTTTACGAAAAGCTGATCCGCAAGATCAAGACGCCGATGATGATCGACACTACCGACCCGACGGCGGTCGAGCTGGCGCTGACGTATTGCCAGGGAAAAGCGATCATCAATTCGATCAATCTGGAGGATGGCGAGGAGAAATTTGAGCGCGTAGTGCCGCTGGCACATGATTACGGCGCGGCGGTAGTGGTCGGTTGTATTGACGAAGATAAATTGCAGGCGCAGGCGTTTACGCGGGAACGCAAGCTCGAAATCGCGCAGCGCAGCTACAAATTGCTGACGGAGAAATACGGGCTGGCGCCCGAAGACATCATCTTTGATCCGCTGGTTTTTCCATGCGCAACGGGCGACGAGAATTACATCGGCGGCGCTGTGGAAACGATAGAGGGCATCCGGCTAATCAAACAGGCGCTGCCGGACGTGCGGACGATCCTGGGGATTTCGAATGTATCGTTCGGGCTGCCGGCAGGCGCGCGCGAAGTCGTGAATTCGGTTTTTCTGTACTACTGCACGAAGGCGGGGCTGGACCTGGCGATCGTGAATACGGAGCGGCTGGAGCGGTTCGCGTCGATTCCGCGGCACGAAAGAGAACTTGCTGAGAACCTGCTGTTTTCGCATCCACCGAAGGAAGTGCCCGCCGACCATTCGCAGGCGACGCTGCTGCGCGGCGTGCCAGCGGACTGGCGCGAGCAAAGCAAGGAGCAGCGTGCGGCGGTCAACCGATATCACATTACGGCGATTACGGAGCACTTTCCGCTGGACGAGCGTTTGGCAAACTACATCATCGAAGGCACGCGGGACGGTTTGATTGCGGACCTGGAGCGCAAGCGCGGGGAAGGCGCCGCGCCGCTGGATATTGTCAACGGCCCGCTGATGGCAGGGATGGCCGAGGTAGGGCGGCTCTTCAACGCGAATGAATTGATCGTGGCGGAGGTACTGCAATCGGCGGAAGCGATGAAGGCCGCGGTCAGCCACCTCGAACAGTTCATGGAAAAAGCGGACACGGCCAAGCGAGGGAAGGTCGTGCTGGCGACAGTGAAAGGCGATGTTCACGACATCGGAAAAAATCTCGTCGAGATTATTTTGAAGAACAACGGCTACGAAGTCGTGAACTTGGGAATCAAGGTGCCGCCGGAGGATCTGATCAAGGCGTATCTGGAACACAAGCCGGATGCCATCGGGCTTTCCGGATTGCTGGTGAAGAGCGCGCAGCAGATGGTGATTACGGCGAGTGATTTGAAGGACGCCGGCATTGAGATTCCACTTCTCGTGGGCGGCGCGGCGCTTTCCGGGAAATTCACGCAGACAAAGATTGCACCGAGTTACGGCCATGCGGTCTGCTATGCGAAGGACGCGATGACCGGACTGCGCCTCATGAACGAACTGATGGATCCGGCGCGACGAGAAACCGTCGTGCGCGCGAACACATCTTCAGGAAACGGTTTTGGCATAACAACTACGGTGAGCGTGACATCGATTCCTTTGCTGAAACGCTCTCCCAGGGTGCGTGCGGATCTACTGATTCCGAGCGTTGCGACTCTCGACCGCAAGGTGCGGCTGGTGCCCGACTTGCGCGAGATCTGGAGTTACATCAACCCGTTCATGCTCTATGGACGACACATGGGATATCGGGGAGATTTCGAAAAACACTTTGCTGCGCGCGAACCGAAAGCGGTCGAGTTGTACCAAGGCATGGAGGAAGTGAAACGCGAAGCGGCGGAGTTCATGAAGGTTCGTGCTGTCTGGCAGTTCTTCGAGGCCGAGGCGGAAGTGGATGCCCTGCGCCTGTTCGCTCCGGGCGCGCAAGAACCTCTGCATACTTTCCGCTTCAAGCGGCAGCGGCAGGGTGATTTCCTCTGCCTGAGCGATTACGTGGTGCCGGCGCAGAACGGCAAGCGCGACCATCTGGCGCTTTTCGTGGTGACCGCCGGCGAGGGCGTGCGCGAGCGCTCCGAGAAAGCGAAAAACGAGGGTTACTACTTCAAGTCGCACGGACTGCAGGCGCTGGCGATTGAATCGGCGGAGGCCTGCGCGGAATGGCTGCACCGGCGCATCCGTGAAGATTGGGGATTCCCGGACCCTCCGGAAATGACCATGGCGCAGAGGTTTACTTCGCGCTACCGCGGGAAGCGCTATAGTTTCGGCTATCCGGCCTGCCCCGACCTTGAGGACCAGGCGGGCATCTGGAAGCTCTTGAAGCCGGAAGAGATCGGCGTGCAGCTCACCGAAGGGATGATGATGGATCCCGAAGCCAGCGTCAGTGCCTTGGTGTTCCACCATCCGGATTGCACTTATTTCAGCGTCGGGGAAAGTCCGGACACATAACCTATTTCCTTCAGCCAGGGAACTTCGGTTGCGAACCAGGATGATTGAAGATTGCGTGCTCCACGAGTTCCGAAAGTATGTGGCCGATCAGACCGTGACATTCCTGAATTCGCGGGGTTTCGTCTGATGGCACGCAGACGCAGTGATCGACGCTGCCTCTAAGCTTCCCGCCTGTTTTGCCAGTCAGAGCAATGGTGTGCAGCCCCATTTTCTTTGCCGTGGTGAAGGCGTAGAGAACATTTGAGGAATTACCGCTGGTGGAGATCCCTATGGCAACGTCGCCCGGGCGACCGAGGGCTTCGATTTGTCGAGAGAAGACTTGGTCAAAACCGTAGTCGTTTCCGATGGCGGTTATGCAGGAAGTATTCACAGAAAGGGAGAGTGCTGGCAGGGCAGGGCGATCGAACGCAAACCGGCCCACTAGCTCCGCCGCCAAGTGCTGTGCGTCGGCAGCGCTCCCACCGTTGCCGAACAGAAGAATCTTGTTCCCCTGACTGAGTGCGTTGACTAAGAGTTCGCAGACCTTAGCAATGGTCGCCACGATTTGGGCATCGTCCAGCATCGCCTTTTCTGTGGCAATCGAAGCTTCGATTAAATTACTAACTTGAACCTGGAAATCGGCCCTGTTTTTCATTTACCCCACGCGGTTTAGCAGCGTGTGCCAGCAGAGAAATCTCGGCAACCGTGCCAAACGGATGATTCGGTTCCAGTAGTCTAGCATGCGTGTGGAAGTCCGCCCGACGCGACGTCCGTATAGCGACGGGAGTCCACATAAGGAAATCCGCAAGGCTGACCAAGCCAGGCTTTTGGAGGATATGGCCTAGAGAGGACATGGCATTCCTGGATGCGGGGAGTCTCATCTGAGGGCACCATAATTTCAAGCTGGCGGGCGGCCGACGATTGCATTGGGCGGGGAGGCGAAGAAAACTGCGAAGCAGATGAGAGTAACGAGGATTTCCGTGAGCATTACGCACACGGCGAGCCAGATGCTGGCACCGGTCATTTTGGAGGATGAGGAGAGAAAACAGAAAAGAATCATCCTTCTTCTGCCGCATCCCCGCATTTTCCTGCTTAACCCTTATTTGACGAGGAGAAAATCTCCCAAAGCAAGGGCATCGATTCCGGCGCAGTAGAAGCTGCGGAGGGCTTCGCGGGGTTCGGAGACGAGAGGTTCGCCAAACAGATTGAAAGACGTGTTGATGAGCACGGGAGCGGGCGCACTCTCACCAAATTTATGGAGCAGGCGCCAGAAGCGCGGATTGGCCTCACGCTCGACGACGTGCACGCGCACGAGGCGGTCTTCGAAGGCGAAGCGCGAGAGAGCGGGCAGGCTGCTCTTCAAAACGCCGAGAGAGGTCATAAAGCGGCAGTTGGGCGAGCAGTCGAAGAGGCTAGCGGCTGCTTCGGCCGGCACGGACAAACCGAACGGGTGAAAGTCTTCGCGGTGCTTGATGTACTGGTTCACGTTTTCGATCACATACTCGGAAAAAGGCGAGGCGAGGATGCTGCGTTGGCCGAGGGCGCGATGGCCGAATTCGGTGCGTCCCTGGCACCAAGCGACAATTCTGTCGCCGAGGAGGAGCTTTGCGGTTTCAGCGTAGAGCTGTTCTTCACTGGACATGTACTTGTAGATGATCTTCGAATTGTCCAGGACAGCTTTAGATTGAGAGGAGCTAAATCCAGGGCCGAAGGAAAGATGAGAGAGAGGCTGGCGAGCTTTGCCGCCGAAGTGTTTGCGGGCGAGCAAGGCCGCGCCGAGGGCAGTTCCGGAATTGCCGGCGACCGGCTGCACATAGATACGCTCGAAGCCGCTCCGGGACTCCAGGGTATGAATGAGGAAGACATTCAGGAAAACGCCGCCGGCAAGGCAAAGCGCATTGGTGTTCGTTTGTTTGCGGAAGTGCCCGGCGATTTCCAGAACTATTTCCTCAAGGACATCGCGCGCGCTGCGGGCGATGGCTGCGCGAACAACGGGGTCCGACGCCACGGTAGAAGGATCTAGTCCAAGTTCGCGCAACAATTCCGTCGCAAAAGAGGACCGGCCGTCAGCGCCCGGACCGAAGTAGCGGGGGTCCAGAACAGGCATGCCATCGGAATCGCGGCGGAAGACTTTGCGGAACGCGGCGACAAAATCGGGCTTGCCGTCCTTACTGAGCCACTGAACTTTGTGCGCATCGCGGCGCCCGCGGAGCCCCAGAAGCTCCGAGACCTGTGAATGAAACCAACCTAAGGAATTCGGGAAACGCAAAGTGCGAAGGGGGCGAATTTCCTCGTTTTCGCCGACGGAAACCAGGCCGGACCACATGTCGCCGTTTTCATCTAGGGTAAGAATCAGCGCGCGATCGAACTCGGAGGTGTAGAAGGCACTCGCGGCGTGGCAGAGATGATGCTCGAGATGGAGCAGAGGTACGGAATCGCCGAGCAAGCGACGGATCTCGCCGAACTGCGCGAGTTCGCGGAAAGTGCGGCCAAGAGTGCGCGTCCAATCGGAGGCACCGAGGCGGGAGAATTTCAGAAAAAGCTGGAAACGCGATTCGCGGAGCGCCCTTCTGAGCAGGCGAGCTGGAATCGCGGCAACTTGCACATCGGATAGACGAACGCCGGCTTGCTCGAGGCATCGAGTGATGGCGAGCCGGGGGATCCCACCGGCTCCGGTAGCACGGCTGAGTTTTTCCTCCTCGATTGCCGAAACTATGGAACTGTCATCGAGCAGCACAGCGGAGGAATCGGACCCAAAACTCCAAATGCCGAGGGAGAGCATAAAATTAAGAATGGGGCGGAACCGGCCACGTAGTATACGGATTCGAATCCGCGGGTTGCCCTAGGAGATAAGGTCTGTCCATCTGTTTATCTTTGAATTCACGGCTAGTGAATACGCTTGTCACATCCTGATGTGGGACAATGCCCGAAGTCGAGGATTGGCTAGACTGGCTATATTGGGTCCAATGGTCCCGCAGCAGGGGATGAGAAATGTTGCACACACCAGAAGATCCGAGACTGCAGGTGACGCGCATCGCAAAGAGAGGCTGCGCCTTCAAGTACTTACTTTTTGCGCGGGCTGGTGTCCTCATAGCCGCTCATCCGGAATCGCGAAAGCGCTTCTCCGAGACCCTGAATGAACACTTCCGAACTATAAACCTCCGCGTCGATGCGCATGCTTCTCGGAGGTGCAGTTGGTTCGACCTCGTCGAGTTGAAACTCATGAGCGACGTCGTCGACTATTTTCGGCGTGATCGGTCGCTGCTGTTCGACGTAAGAATTAATGAGCGAATGTTCGCAAAGCAGGTTAATCACGCGCGGAATTCCCGATGAATAAAGATGAATCGCTTCAACGGCTTGCGGACTGAATATGAGTTCACCGCGTGTTCCAGCAATCCTCAACCGTTCGGCGATGTAATCGTGGGTCTGTTCCTTCGTAAGAGGGAACGTTTTGCACCGCAGCACGATCCGTTGGCGGAGTTGCCGGAGTTGCGGCAGTTTCAATTTCTCTTCCAACTCAGGCTGTCCAGACAATACAATCTGAAGAAGCTTCTCCGTTGACGTCTCAAGGTTAGTTAACAGCCTAATTTCTTCGAGTACCGGATAAGTAAGATTCTGTGCCTCATCCACGATGAGCACGGCGATTTCACCAGCACGGTGTCGCTCAAGAAGCCATTGATTGAGTTGGATCAATTGCTGGCTCTTTGTCCGAGATTCACAGGCAATGCCAAATTCCGCGAGGATGAAATCGAACAATTGATTCGTATTCATTCGTGAATTGAAGAGAAACGCGGTACTCACCCGCCGCTGATGTAGCCACTCGAGAATGCGGTTTACGAGGGTGGTTTTTCCTGTGCCCACTTCACCGGTGAGCGTGATGAAACCCTTACGATTCTGCACGCCATACATCAACCCGCTCAGCGCTTCGTCGATGTCTTTGGTGAAGAAGAGATAACGTGGATCTGGATTGACGTTAAACGGGTTTTCTTTCAGCCCGAAAAAGCTCTTGTACATGGTTTTTAAACTCTCGCTATCTCCAGCGATGATGCCCTGCTTCTATTTCGATATTTTCGAACAAACGGGTATCGCGCAGAAATCAGCACATATTCTCCAACGTGGCCTATCGCAGCACGAAAGGCCGCGTATGCCATTGCAACCCGAGCATAATTTGATGCACCGTAAACTCTGTGCTACACGTTCCCGCAGCGCACACCGGCTGATTGGATGTTTGAATTTGGGCGGTGTACCCGATCGTAAAATTAGCATTCCTTCCAAGGGGTCGGCTCAGGTTCCCACCCACGTAGAAAGAATTGTATAATTGTGAGAAAGGTAAACTGTTAACAGCTCCGTTCCGGGCATAGCCAAAGCTCCAATCACTCGTCCATTCGCGTGAGAGTCGGCGGTCAAAGTTGAATTGCAACTGATCCGTGTTCGCTCCCGTAAATACGCCACTCCCACCGCTGAGGCCATGGCTGCAACTCAATGACAGACTGCCATGATTCAACCCGTACGTCACGTTGGCTCCTCCAGACGCTGAGACCCTGTTAGTGGAAGTGCCGACTGAAAGCCGGAGAGTAGTCACTTCGGGGCCTCCGAAAATCCGCAAAGCAAGCCTTCCCGTAATTTTGCGGCCGTACATCAACTGAGCAGTATGATCATCGATCGCTTGAGGATTGCCAATAAAACGATAGCCACCGAAGCGGTATTGTATTCCGAGAGTATCCTCACTTGTCAGTGCGTAATTGTAACCCGCGGTAAAGCTCGCTTGATTCGTGTCAATATTTCCTACTTCGGTAAAACGAAGGATCCCGAACGAACCTGCAACCGTTACGGATCCTCGCGGGCTGAGTCCGTAGACCACTTGAGTTGCAAACGCGTTGCTATAGCGTGGGCCAAAGGTCGTGAAAATCGTTTGGTCGGATGTATAGTTATTCTGCAAGCCAGGCGGAGGAGGGGCGAGTGAGCCGCCCACCCCCGGTACGGCGAGACCTGTTCCGCCACCGAATCCAAACTGCGTTTCGGGAAGATACGAAAACTGGTCGATAAAGGACAGCTGCCATCTTCCCCAATCGAACGTTTGCACAAGCCCGAATTGATGCAAATAAGAATTGCCTTGTGCGGGGTCCGAGGAAAAATTTCCGCCTCCCGAATAATTCACAGCCAACTGGGCGCGGCTCCAAGCTTCTACAAGACTCAAGTTTCCCACAGCATAGCTGGTCGTATTCCAACCCGAGGATGTTGGCTGGTTGAGCGAATTTGACCGAACGATATTTCCGTACTGCAAGCCTGATAACCAATAACTATGTCGGATTCCGGGCATGCCCAACGTAGCATTCTGTACTCCAGTCAGCGGATGAGTGTCTGGATTCAGATTGGCCGTTGATTCCTGTTCGACATTTAAATCTTCTCCGTCGGAACCTCCCATCAGTGGTGGATATTCGCGAGCCGCAGGCTTTGGTCTGGAGGCATCCTCTTGCGCTGAGATTGCAGTAGCGCTAAGGAACAGAGCTGCGAAGGTGGCTGTTCCAGTCAGAAGTCTCCTGAAGAGTAGTTTCATCAGAATCTCTCAAGGCACAACGATTACATCGCCCGGTTGCAGCAAAATATTCTGCTCATTCTTCTTGCCGCTCACTACGTCTTTGTAATTAAAGGGGAGCTTCGCCTCTTGGCCGTCTACCGTCCTTAAGACGTAGATGCTCTTCACCTTGGCGAATTGCGTGAACCCACCGGAACTCGAAAGTGCCTGCAATACGGTCATCTTTGGCAGCAGCGGAAAAACGCCAGCGCGTGTGACTTCTCCCGTTACATAGATCCTTCGACTGTTAATCTCCGATACGGTTACCGTAACTTGCGGATTATTCATATATTTTTTTAGCCCGTCGCCAATGACTTCCGAGAGTTGCATTGGTGTTAGGCCAGCGGCTTGTACATCGTTCAACAACGGCAGCGAAATTTTCCCGTCGGGTCGGACGGGAACCGCCCGCGAAACTTCTGGCTCCTTCCAAACATCGATTCGAAGAACGTCTTGCGGACCAATCCTGTATTCCACATCATTCACTGAGACCTGGGGGGCAGGTGCCGTCGTGCCCTTCGCATCACTCTTTTTCGCGGATCTCTCCAGCGCAGCCTGCTTCTGTGTCTCCTGCGTCTGGCCCCCTCCGGCTAGGATCAGCCAAGCCGCGATTAAGGGACCGGTTGGGAAATTCATCGGATCACCCTCTATGATTCTTCGGAATCAGACTCTTGTACGCCAATCTGTTTTATCTTATATAGGAGCGACTTATAACTAATCTGCAATTCGGAAGCGGCGCGCTTTCGGTTCCAGCGAGTTCGCATGAGCGCCTGTAGAATGAGCTCTCTTTCAATCTTCCGCGAGGCGGCGCGTGCCGCAACCTTCAAGGACGAAATCCGATTTTCCTGCGTCGCCTTTTGTGCTCTCAGCGCAGCATTCTGCAGATCACTGAGAGCCACCTCAGTATCTCCGAGTGCGACAATTGTTTTCGCGACGTTTTCGAGTTCACGTATGTTTCCCGGCCAACTGTAAGAGGTTAGAGCTTCCATGATATCGTTGGTTAGGGTTGGTGTTTTTCGCCTTTGCTCCCCAGCGTGCTTGAGAAGAAAGAATTCAAATAGCGCGGGGATGTCTTCTCTTCGCTCCCTTAGGGGCGGCAAACGCAGACACACACCGTTAATTCGAAAATAAAGTTCCCGACGAAAACGCCCTGCTTCAATCTCCTTTTCCAGATTGCGCGAAGTTGAGGTGATTATGCGGTCGCACAGTTCATCCTCGCCACTCTTCACTTCGCCATCCGGAAGCCACGAAAGGAGCGCGCGTTGGCAAGCAAGGTCCAATTCATCTACGCCGTCCAGAAATAGCGTTCCTGTCCCGCATTCCTCATTCGCCAACCTCAGATTCTTCTTAAACTGTCCTAGCAGGCGACTTGGATCTATTGTCCTACAGCTCAACTTCTTAAGAGAAGGATCGCTGAATCCCGACAAGCGGTGGATCAGTCGCGCATAGATCTCTTTGCCAGTTCCGCTCTCTCCCACCAGCAGGACCGGGATGTCCGTCCGAGCGATATCGGCGACCACTGCATTTACCGACCGAATTGCTGTACCCTGCCCACACACAAAACCGGTCTCAGCAAGTTGCTCCATAACTTGGTTCGATGGTGTGCTCATGAGCCTCGAAATCGCCTGTCCATCGCAGGAGTCAAGACTCCTGATGCCGTCGGGAGGACCGTTTAAGCCGCATAATCAAGGAGCAAGCCCCTTACCAGAAATAACCCCGCTGAGAAAAGTGCCTCATTTAGCTAAGTATTGTATTTGAAAGATGATACGACCACATTTGTTGCTCCCCAGCATCCCGGATGGCTCGGATCAGTCCCGATTTACTTCCACGAAGTGGCAAACTTTTTTCCTTCGGTCGGATTGTGATGATGGGGGGAGTGGTAACACGACTGAATAGCGACATGAAACTAAGAATAGGAAGGGGTTCCCCGATATTTCTTGATGGATGAGCCCATTCTGACGGGCCCGAGCTTTTCTACCAGTTCCGATGAGGGAGCTTACATCGCAGTCGTGGGCTTTGAAACCGAACTTAGTAGCCCCAAGGGTCTACAGGCCACCGGCGCCGCTACCGATCAAACTTTGCGGCAGATACCAAAGTGTCTTTGTCCTTCAAGGAAAACACATTCTATTCGAAGCCACTTGGACCGTCCAGTTTCTACTCGAGCTTCTCGGCTGAAACTTGCGGCCAGACTAGTACACACCGGGCAGCAGTCGAGCCGTCCGGCGGGTGTACTCCTTGTACTCCATCCCGAAGAGCTCTGTCATGTGAGTCTCCTCGCGGCGGATTCTCCGTACGACGAGAATCAGCCAGATCGGGAGCAATGCCCAGCCGATCACGCTCGCGAGCAGCAGCGGCCAAGCTAGCTTACGTGCTAAGAACGCAGCATAGCGCGGATGGCGGACGAAACGGAAAGGTCCCCCGGTCATCAGCTTGCGGGCCGCGAGATCCCCCGAGAAGTGGCGCCCCAGCCACGCGTCAGCCCAAGTCTGCCAGATCACACCGAGAATACCCAGCAGTAGTCCGATGCCCTGCAAGAACGGCCGCTTGAACGCCGGCACCAAGTGCCAGTGTGCATAGTCGAGCACCACAAACAAGAGAGCGACGTTGAGCACTGATCCCAAGCGGAACAAACCCGGGTCATAGCTAAGGCCCAGCGCTTCCCGCGCCGCCTCCCTGCCGCGGAAGGCCGAGCGACTAAAGGTGATTGCCTCCTCAAACCCCACAACGAGCCCCAGCACCAAGAAGCTGCCGGAATAAAGATCCAGGCGTGACCAAGGATGGTCGGTGCCCCACTGTCGCAGGCAGAGGACGAACAGTACGGGCCCAATGAGAACGGAGGAGATGCTCAGGCCCCAGAATGATCTCTTCATCGAGCTTGCTTGGTTGGTTGCTTCGGTTATGTTATTCGCCCTTTCCGTGTTATTTCCCAAAAATTGTTTCTAACTTTGACGCGGCATTTTAGGTCGGGCCAATAGTCAAGTCAATGCGCCGCCTTATTTCGATTCGTTCAGTTTGATGTTCGAAGCTCAAAACTTGCTGGCTGGTTTCAGCTGGCAGTACCGCGAAAATAAGGACGATCGCAGCGCAGAGGCCAGCCAAATCGCCTTTCTCTTCCACCAGCTTCACGAATGAGTCGGTCGCTCCCCCCAAGATTCTCGGACTTGAGAATTCTCGAGAAAGGCTCGGAGTCGTTGCATCAGAGCACGCACGTCGCGGAGGGCAGAGCGCGCGGTTTCCTCGTAGTCTCAGCGTAGATCCGTGGCACGGACTCGGAGTCTAACGCGGCACCATCCCAGCCCAAATCTCGCCAAGATGAGCATTGACCTCTCAAGATCTTCCGGCCGTAGGTTGCCGACAGCAATCTTCGCTAGTGATCGAGATAAGTCGAGATACGCCAGCAGGACTGGGCAGCCGGAGACGAGTGTTGAGGAGCATCAAGGGGGCAGACTTGCCGAATATCTCTATTCGCAATCCTCTTGTTCCTCAGCAGGCATCGCCAGCTTTAGCGCCGGCCGATCATGTCTGCCGGTCCTGCCACCAGGATGGGGGGTTGGGGCTTCCACTGTATTTCTCTGAGATCTTTTTCCGCAAGCGCAGCCCCAACGTGTGCAAAAGAGTCCACGACGGCTTCGCGGCAGGGGATACTGGTAGATATCCGTACGGAGTGGGCGCCAAAAGGAAAGATTGACTCGACCGACTATGTGTGCCGCATTTGAATGTTCAGGACTTCGGGAACCGCCGACGCCAGCCGAATAAACAGACTAAGCCGGACCCCAGCAAAATCAAGCTTGCTGGTTCGGGCACAACCATAAGACTCTCACTGTTTGGCGACCAAAGAGCGACGTTGCCACTCGAGTTTTCCGTGAAGGCCACGAACTCGGTTCCCTGCGGAAAGCCCCGACTGAAGCTCACGCTGTGGTTAATTGGAGTGTTAGCCGCAACCGAACCGATCAGGATATCGTAGACTGTATATTGCGGGGGAGCCGAACTGCCAAGATGAAATTGCGTGAAAAATGAAGACATCGTTGAGAAGTTGTGATCCGGCCCTCCGGACTCGCCCAGCACTGACCACATGCTGGGACTGAAAGTGTTGAAAGCAACTCCCTTATCGGATATGTTCCCATTCACCAAGATCGTGCTACCAACGGAGAAGGTGGAGCCGGTGGGGACTAGAACTGCCAACCAGAGAGTTCCCGCAACTACCGTGCTACCGTTCGTGGAGACGATGTTAAACGTCGGATTTCCGTTTTGAGTCGTCTGGATACCGCCGGACGCGCAGACGCTCGGGGATGTGCATTGGATCTGAAGATTGTCCGCCTTCGCCGGCTGAACCAAACCGAAGCCTATTGCAATCAAACCCAAAGCCAGCGAACTTATCTTGGACATATACTCCTCCCCTGGTCCCTAGAAATACTCTTCCTCTTCTAGCAATTCCATAACCGATCAAGCAAGTTCGCAGCGGCTTTCCGCGTTTTGTTTAAGTCATCTACTTTCAATCACATACGCACAATCCTGAACGCAGGCGCATAGGCTTCTATCTTTTCGATAGGCGAAAGTGTGCAAGCTTTTCGGCGAAATCAGCATTAATTTAGCAATTCTGCCAGACCCGTATGCGATCTGCCCTCTCTCGATGGAAAGGCATCACCGTGCGCCGTGATCGCCTGCGTGCTCATATGCGACGGCAACAGGAGTCGTTTCACGGGTCTTTGGAGACTCCATCGCCCGTACAGGTCCTTATTCGACGTAGCTTTTCGCCGGATGTCAATGAGACTGTCTTGATTACTGGAAACCTATTTCAATCTTTCTGTACGGAGTCCGCCAGCATTTTCCGGATCTCAGCAGCCTTGCCGTAGTCCGGACTGATCTGCAACGTGTGTTCCAGCTCCTTCTTCGCCATCGCAATGTTGTTCGTCTTCTGATAAGCCATGCCTAGGTGATAGTGATACGTGGGATTCTTCGGATCTGCCTTGACCGCTTCCTGCAAGGTATCAATCGCGGAACTGTAGGCTCCTTGATTATAGTAAGCCCAACCGAGCGTGTCGGCCGAATTGGGAAGATTTGGCAAGCCCTTACGCGCCGTCTGCGCGAGCGAAAGCGCAACACTTACATTGCCGCCGTGCTCGAGCATCAAATACGCGAGGTTGTTGGCGGCCACGGGAAAGTCCGATTGAATCTGCAGGGCCTTCTGGTAAGAAACTTCCGCCTGTTGCCACTCGCCCCGTGTCTCCAGCAGGCCTCCAAGAGAGACATAGAGTCGAATATCACGAGGATTATTTTGCAGGGCCTGCTGATAGTCCCGAATTGCCTGATCCACCGAGCCCCGAGCGATTCGAGCGCCCGCGAGGAGCAGGAATGCAGGGACATTCTTCTTATCGAGTTCGACTGCCTTCGCGAATGCCTCCTCCGCTTTCTCTGGGTCCCCTTTCTTAAGTTGGACCTGGCCGAGCAGAACATAGTAAACACTGCTGCTCGGGACCTTTGCGATCTGGTCCTCAACGCGGCGCAAAGCGCGAGCAGGCTGTTCGTGCGTCAAATCGATGTTCACTAGCCCAGTGAGCGCATCACCTACGTGGGGATCGCGGCTGAGCGCCTCGGTATAGAATTTTTCTGCTTCATCGTAATGTTTTTGGATCATGCGCAGGTCGCCCAGCCGCACATACGCGGTCGGATCGTCTGGAGCAACGTCGATCGCCTTCTTGAGATCCGCTTCGGCTTCAGCTTTTTCCCCCGCATTTAACATAGCTTGCGAGTGGTAGACATAACCCTCGGCCGCGCGCGGCTCGATCTTCATCAATTGCTCGGCGCTCTCAGACAGTAGTGAAACATCTCCCTTCCGCAAAGCAATATTGACGAGCGAGCGTTGCGTCTCGGCCATCTGTGGCTGCAGTCGCGCCGCTTCGCGCCACTCCGCCTCGGCCTGTCCAAAGCTCGACGTGTCGGCGTAGGCCACTCCCAGGTAGTAGTGCGCCATAGCGTCGTTCGGGGCATCCTTTATAGCGCTCTCGAGAAAGTGAATGGCATCTGACGGGTGTCCCTGGTGTGTCAGGATCTGGCCGCGGAGAACCAGCGCATCGATGTCCTTGGGTAAACTCTTCAATATGCTGTCATTGATGCTCGTAGCTTCATCTAGTCGGCTTCGCATGATCAGGAGCTGCACATATGCCTTCGTTACCGGGAGATCTTTGGGGTGCTCGGAGTGAAGCGACGCAAACTCCGCGATGGCTTTGTCGACTTCCCCCTGGCTCAAATAGAAATCGCCTAGCATGCGATAACCGCCAGGATTGTCTTGTAGTGTGGTCCTGGCATCCCTCAGCACCTGCTCGGCCATGTCTTTTCGCCCTTCATTTAGATACAGGCCGGCAAGATTAGAATGCGGCATCGGGTTTTTCGGATCGAGAGTAATGGCGCTTTGGAACTGCGTCTCCGCCTCCGACCAACGCCTCTGCCGTAGGTAAAAGCTGCCGAGCGCCATTATTGCAGACGTGGACTTCGGCTCAAGTGCAAGGGCTTTCTGAAAATTATGCTCGGCCTCGCCGGTATCCTTGTTTTTCTCCTGCAAGACTGCGATGTTCAGATAAGACTGAGAGCGACTTGGATCCAACTGCACGGCTTCTTGCGCCTCTCGCAGGGCCTTCGGGAGGTCACCCTGAACCGCGTCCGTGTTTGCAAGCAGCAGTTGGGCTTGCGCGTTCTGCGGATCACCTTTCAAAATGATTTGAGCGCGCTCGCGAGCTTCCAGATATTTGCCAGCCGCGAGAACCAAGTTGCCCAAGTCCAGCTGCGCCTGCCAGTTGGTCGGCTCGAGCGCGGTCGCGCGCATCAGTTCCTGGTAACCGTGTGTCCAGTCCGATTGTCTCAGATAGGTTTGCGCCAGCTCATAGTGCGCTAGGGCGAATCGCGGGTCGATCTGGATAGCATTCTGATATTCGATCGCGGCCTCTCGGTATTGCCACTTTTGGAAGTAGGCGTCGCCCTTCTCGAGATACTTCTTCTTTGCGACTTGTGTATCACGAATACAACCAGCCAGCAGCCACGCCCCTACGGCCAGCGTGATCCAGATTGGCCATCTCGACCATCTCTTATCAGGTCTCACTTTACACTCCAAAAGATCTCAACACCTATAGGGCGCTCTCAACCCGAGTCGCTCGTGGCCTGCTAATGGAACCCAGCCTCCGGTTTTGAACGCTCACGCATGATATTGTGGTTTCAATCCAATCCATGTAAAAAGACCTGCATTAGCTCACTCGAGAGTTGCCTGTCGCCCGTTGGGCCTACGGAATAGAAACATGAATGCCTTGGTCCCTCGGTCCTAGTCGAGCGAAACGGCCTCTCCTGATATGTGTCCTTGGCTGTTCTCAAACGCCCCACGCATGGCTCTGTGGGTCAGAATCCACTCATCGGAGACAGCGCTTCCATTCCGCGCTCACAGCAAGTCAGCCAGGGATATAACTGTTTAGCATTGGCAGCACTTGATTGACGAATCTTAGTACCCTTGCTTGTGCCGCTCCTTCGTCGCTTGCGTTTAAAATCGGAGTGAGGACGCGCACCAGTGCGCCGTCCGTGCGGTTCACCCGGATGGCATCCGTGACCAGGAATATCTTTGCCCAGTATTCGCTAGGGGTCACGCGGCCATGCGCTTGATACCAGTAAAACACGAGGTCTCGATCATCCCCCTTCGCGATGATGTAGCGGTTGATTGATATCGTCGACCCGTCGCTCCGCCGTACGGAAATATGCCCGGATTCCGTGGGCGTCCAGCCTGAGCCCGGAAGGCAATTCTTCGGAGAGTGAATGGTGTCGCCGGTACGCTGCGAGGGAAAGAAAGCGATGTACAGATTCACAGGTGGTTCAGAAACAGAAGCCAGATAATCACGCAACAAAAATTCGCCCGGCCCCAACACCTCGAGCTCACCTGGGCTAATCGCGAGATCTCTCGCTTGCCAGTTGCCAATTTGCATCGGGAACGCCGATAGATCTTGATGCGGAGGCAGAACTTCTTTGCGGGCTCGCGCCTCCAAAATAAAGCAGGTCGCCGTGAGGAGTAGCACCACGGGAATGAATCGTTGCCAGGAGCTCAAGCAGCGCATCAGGCGTTCCTCGCGAGTGTCCAACGATCCACCCACGATACGGCCTTGTGAAACGCTGCCAACAGGCCTAATGAAACCAGGAAAATTAACCAGCCAGAAAACAAGTGAAAGAAACCCTCGGCCATCTCAGGACTCCAGTATTGGCCGAGAATTCCACTCCCCATGATTCGAACTCCATTCGCTAGGACTGCGATTGGTACGGCCGACAGAATCAGCACCATGCGACGGGATATGCGCGGTTCGAACCGATATCCATAAAAGATCGCCAAGGCGACCAGCGAGGCGAGTGAACGTAGGCCGCTGCACGCTTCGACGACGTTCAGCGTCAGCGAAGGCAAGCGAATCACGTTTCCTTCTCGCAGGATTGGAACTCCGACCAACGCGAGCAAGCTGCCCGCGAGCCGAGACGCTTGGAACTGCAGCGAGAGCGCAATCTGGTTGAAGACGATAGTAGGGAGGGGAATCATCAGGAAGAGAACAGCCCAGGGAAAAAGCATGGTGCGAAAAAATCGCCAACCGCGAAAATAAATGATCAAGCCGGCGAGCAGAAACAGCAACGAAGTGCGCGAGAGAAAATTTTCGGCACCCACAACACCCAAGATCAGCTCTCCGAGTGCTCCGGCAACAATAATGAGGCCAGCGCCCTTCGGTCTGGCTGGCTCCTTTGTCAAACGGCTCCTCTGTTTCCAAATTATCAAGCCAGCGAATACCGGGACAAAAAAGGCATAGGAGTAGTTTGCGTCACGCCACCACTGACCAACAAGGCCTGCGAGAACACGGTAATACAGAAGCCCGATGAGAACTGCTAGGAGGGCACTCTGCATGAACCCACCGCCATCTGATGCGGCACCACGCGAAGTTCCGACAGCGGGACGTTCGACAGTTTGATTCATCGGTGTTCGGATGACACGGATCTTCGACTTTGAAAGCGGTCGCATTTCCCCTGCCAAGCCGGAAACCTTGGAAACTACCGCGGCAAAATTGGACGCAGGACGACGTAGACCAGGGGCGTCGCAATTCGTATAAGTCCATTTTCTTGAACAGGTTGGAGTCGATCATCCCGTTCTTCGATCTCGTTGTATCGCGTCAGATTCCAAAGAAGTCAGTTGCGAAGGATCATGCGCTCTTCCCTGCTAGGATTCACAAGAGCTGGGAGCAAAGGGAAAATAATTTTCACATTCGTGGAAAGAACTTGGGACACGCGGATTCCACCGCAAAGGCTAAATGCGGTCGCAGTAAGGCTGTAAGTTGCAGAATTAAAAACACTTAATATACACTTCGAGACTTGTGTAGACCGCACGTTTCCTGGTGACCCCGTTGCAAACATCCACTTGCAAGGAGGGTGAGTCTGCGTAATCTCGGGCCGTAGTAGGGGGCACGGTAGGGTTACTCGGCAAGACTGAATTGAAGGAATAAGAATCAGATCGCTCTCACATCACGGTCGCATACCCGATCGCGTCACCAGAATCGGTAATTGGCGAAAGAGGGTAAATCTCAGTATGATTCAGCGCACTCTAAGTCCCGAAGATTACATGGCCATGCTTCGCCGACGGTTGCTCCTAATCGTCATCTTGGCCGTCGTGGGAGGACCTCTCGGCTACGGGATATCGCGATTCCTCCCGAACCGCTACAAGTCGCAGACCCTGGTACTTGTGGAACAACCGACTGTGCCCGCGGACTTCGTGAAGCCAACGGATACCATGGATATCAGCCAACGCCTTGCGAGCATGCAGCAACAGATCCTAAGTCGCACGCGCCTGGAGCCAATCATCAATCAATTCGGATTGTTTTCGGGCGAGATCAATCGAGCACCAATGGAAGAATTGGTCGCACGACTCCAAAAAGCCATCGAAGTGACTCCCGTTCTCCCAATGGCTGAAACTCGTGCAAGAGATCTGCCAGGTTTCTACGTTAACGTCACGATGGATAACCCGCGAAACGCTCAGGGGGTGTGTGCCGCGGTCACATCGATGTTCATCGAGGAGAATATTCGACTTCGCCAGCAGCATTCAGAAGATACAACGCAATTTCTGGCTCAGCAATTGACGGATGCGAAGACGAGGCTCGACGGGCAGGACGCCAAGCTCGCCGCGTTCAAGTCCCGCTATATTGGGTCGCTCCCGGATGAAGAGAAGACGAATATGGACCTGCTGACGGGCCTGACTTCACAACTCGATGCGGCCACACAGGCACTCACCCGCGCCCAGCAGGATAAGGGCTTCAGCGAATCAATGCTGACGCAACAAATCGCAGCATGGCAAGAGTCTAAAAGAGGTCGCAACCCGGCTACGCTTGAAGAGCAGCTCTTTGCGCTGGAAACTCAGCTCGCGAATTTACAGGTTAAGTATGCAGACGATTATCCAGATGTGATCAACACAAAGAACAACATCGCGGCATTGCAAAAGAAGATTGCGGAAAGTGATAACGAGAGGAAAGAAGGGGGCTCCGACAAGAACCCAGATGCGCGGGTGGAGACAATGCCGATCACGCAGCTGCGGGCACAGATACATACATACGATCAGGTCATTGCGCAGAAAACCAGAGAGGAAGATGAGATCAAACGGCAGATCAAGGTTTACCAGGAACGTGTGCAGTCGAGCCCAGCGATTGAGCAGCAATACAAACAGCTCACGCGGGATTACCAGACAGCGCTCGACTTCTACAACGATCTCCTGAAGAAGCGTGACCAATCCGCGATGGCGACCGACTTGGAGCGCCGTCAGGAGGGTGAGCAATTCCGCGTCTTAGATCCAGCAAACCTGCCAGATAAGCCCTTTTCCCCCAACCGTCCGCTTTTCGCCCTGGGTGGTTTCGTGGGTGGACTCGCTTTGGGACTCGGCATCGCTTTCTTGTTGGAGTTGCGAGATACGTCTCTGAAGACCGAAAAGGATGTCGACTTCTACCTCCGTTTGCCTGTTCTGGCCATGGTCCCTACCATTAAGTCCGTCTCGGGCAAGAAGCTGAAACAGTCTGCCAATCGAATAGCTACTGATACTGATGTGGGTTTGGACGCGAGAGCCTAAGGAGAGATATGTGTCAGAAACTCTTAGGCATCGTAAAAGCCGGGTCAACGTCAAGCTTTGTCCGTGTTATCCGTTCAGGACGAGGCAAATTCAGGAAACGCTGCGGTTGTTTCAGAACCCGGTCGGGTTCCGGGCGCAGTTGTCCCAAGCGAACGTCGCGCCATCCTTCGAAAGGAAACCATGAGTCGTATCTATGAAGCGCTGAAAAGAGCCGAAGAGGAGCGCTCTGCTGACCAAACGAGCGGCATCAGCGGCCCGCGATTCCCGCAGGCGCCCGTAACGCCCGCGAGCGGAAATACCGAACCGATCTCCACAATCAACACTCTCACACGGGGTAGCGTTATCGTTCCGCCCCAGGGGCAGGGTGGCGTCCTGCGGTTCAATGAACTGTGGAAGCATTGTACGCAACAGGATTGGCATCTCGACCCGGATGTGAACATCTTCCACAAATCAGACATGACGGAACGCGGGGCCGAGCAGTTTCGAACGCTACGTTCGCGGCTCTATCTCCTCCGTGGAAAGAACAAGAAGCAGCTCCGCACGCTCTTGGTCACGAGCGCGATACCTGCCGAGGGAAAGACGCTTGTGGCGAGCAACCTCGCGCAGGCCATCGTCCAACAGCCAGACCGCTGTGCTCTCATCATTGACGCTGATTTGCGACGCTCGCGCCTGCACGTGCCATTAGGTGCGCCAGTCGCCCCTGGGTTGACTGATTATCTGCGCGGCGAGGCCGACGAAATGGCCGTGATCCAGCACGGGCAGGAAGCTAATTTGTGTTTAATTGCCGGCGGGAACGAAGTGGCGAACCCGAGCGAATTGCTCTTGAATGGCCGCCTGAACACTTTGCTTGAACGTGTCGTGCCTGCATTTGATTGGATCATTCTAGATTCACCGCCGTGCCTGTCGGTCTCGGACGCAAGTATGCTGGCTGACTTGTGTGACGGAGTGCTTTTGGTCGTACGTGCGGGGTCAACGCCCTCTGCGACAGCTCAGAGGGCCTGTCAAGAGCTGCAGAGAAAAAATGTCGTCGGCGTAGTGTTGAATGCGGTGGCGGAGGCCCCTGCATACGGAGCCTACGATTCCTCTGACTATGGCATGGGCCGCAGCGAATCCATGCGGTCGCGCAAGTAATGACGCAGGTGCGTTGAACTCCAGGTTACGACTTGCAAGAGCCAAATGGATTTGGCCTGATTTCTCACCCCTTCGCTGGATCAGTTATCGCAGAGAACCTCAGGGTGCAAGTCTTGGGTAATCCCGCGTGCGTATTCGGGCGGAAGGCCAAGAACGCTGGCAGTGCCTGTCTGATTTCTTTCAACTTTATATTCTGGCGAATCGACTCACCCGTCCAGATTAACTGGCTGGTCGGCTTTAATCCGAAGCGAGTTCTTGCCGAATCCTGGGGTTTTCAGCACGCACGTTGCGGAGATGAACTGTCGGGATATGTTCAATCTGAACACGCACCCTAGTAACAGCCTTGCTCTGGAGATGCGGGCTCGAAAGCGAGACGCGCCGTCCAAGGCCGGCTGCAATTACTAACAGGGCCACGCCGAACAACGCCAAAATGACTGGCTCGGAAACTGGCCCTTCTAAAAGGGCCATATACCTTTGCAGAACCCAAAAAAAAATCGCCACCATCGGACCCACTCAATCTGCCTGCGGACGTGATGCCAATGATATCAGCCTGGAAACGAGAGCAACTATGTCTCCAAATCAAATAGTGTCCTGCCAAAGCAGGGATAGGGGGCCTATATGAAGCTAAATCACTTAACTGGTGTGCGGTGAGACAATCCAAGATTATCAGAGACCCCCCGGAAGGAATAAATGTAAACATCTGCACTATAGTGCACCTTCGCTTCCAAGCCAGGCAGCAGGTCTCCGGCCGAGAGTTGCCTCCATCACTGGCAGCTTGATTGCGGTGCTCGCTGAAGCCACACTCCCTAAAGTTCAAACTATTGGTGGAGTTCCTGGGTTCAAGAGCAAGTGAGAATTCAATTCTCTCACCAAGCCCTTCCTTTTCAAACTGTTACCGCGTTTGAAGGCCGACTGAATATATCAAATCTAACTGCCATAGCGACAAATTGAAATAATTATGGAAAACACTTGCCAAATAGTGGAAGGCAGCCCGTAAAACCTAGCTTACGGCACAGATTCCCTACACTTTTCCTGTTCTCGGCTCTTAGTTAACCTGGGGGAATTCATAAACTTAGGGCTCAATTTGAGGTCGTGGAGTGATCGGCTACTGGTGGCAATCGTCTTGCGGGAATGGCAACTGGCTAGCAGGGAAAACCTCGAGGGTTTTCCAGATGATAAAGCGCGAAGGGTCGGGGCCTCAGTCGAGTGTGGAGGAGGAGAACTTTTCAGTCCGCACCAAGTCGTACAGTCCGCGGAGCGAGTATCCGGTGTCAGAAGATTTGGGAGATAGTGACGAATTCTGAAGAAACCGGTCTACCAATGAACCGAGATGACTGTGTGTCCTCGTAGAGTTATTTCGTCCCGGATTCGATCCTTGTGTTAGCCGTATCAGCTGAGACGCCGCACTTCATGAAAGGGACCACTCAATCTTCAATCGGATTTGAATCGTTAAACTAGCTGCGAATCTTCGACAATGATAAGAGTCTTCAATACACTATTCCCAACGCGCACTCTACTCCTCGCGCTCTCAGAAATCACCTCAGTCTTCCTCGCTTTATATGCGGCAGTATTTCTTTGCCTCGGAACGAAGGCTGCGTTTACTTTAAATCACCAACACGGGTACTTGAAGATAGCCATTGTGGGCGTGATCTGTCTCTTTTGCCTGTACTACAACGACCTTTACGAGCCAATGATCGTTGGCAATCCACGTGAGATCCGCTCGCGCTTGATGCGAGCTTTGGGAGCGACCTGTCTCCTCGTGGGGCTCCTCTATTTAGCGCTACCGTCAATCCAGCTCTATCATGGATTCGTAATCATTGGGATCTCCCTGATCGGAGTTGCGTTGATTGTTTACCGTCAAGTGTTTTTCGCTCTGAACAACTCTGACCAGCTCGCTGAATCTGTTGTCATCCTAGGTAGCGGTCCCTTGGCTAAGTCTCTTGCCAACGTGATTGAGAGACGGCCCGAGCTCGGACTTCGTTTGGTCGGCTTTGTGAATGAAGATGCCAGGAAACCAGAACCAAGTGAGCAGCTGGACAACGTCTGCCGAGTTTTGGGGAGCATACCCCAGCTTCAAGAAGTAGTGGCTCAATACGGTGTCACCCGTTTGATTGTGGCTATGCAAGATCGCAGGGGAATCTTACCCCTAGATGACCTTCTCCGGCTTAAGGGCCAGGGAGTCAAGATCCAAGATGGAATCAAATCCTACGAAGCGATTACGGGAAAGCTAGAAGTTACAGGACTAACGCCCGGCTGGCTAGTATTTTGTGACGGTTTCTCGGCCCCTCTCATTCAGCGTGCTTGTATGCGACTGCTATCGGTGCTTCTGGCCTCCGTAGGTCTTGTCCTCGTAGCACCGATAATGCTGGTCGTCGCCATTCTGATCAAACTCGAATCGCCTGGGCCCATTTTTTTTCGTCAGGAAAGAGTGGGGCAGAATGGCAAAACCTTTCAGATCATAAAGTTTCGCTCGATGAGCGACAAGTGCGAATCGGAAACAGGCCCCACGTGGGCCAAATTAAACGACCAGCGGGTCACACGCATTGGTAAATGGTTGCGGCGCTTCTACCTAGATGAGTTGCCGCAGTTCTTCAATGTATTGCGCGGCGACATGAGCCTAGTCGGCCCACGCCCTGAGCGCCCTTACTTCGTCGAACAGCTCCGCCAGAAAATCCCTTTTTACAACTGTCGCCATGCGGTCAAACCAGGCGTCACCGGCTGGGGGCAGGTCGTCTACGGATACGCCGGCTCAGAGACGAACCACATGGAGAGAGTGCAATATGACTTATATTACTGCAAGAATCGGTCGGTGGGCCTGGACCTCTTAATCCTGTTCAAAACAGTCAAGACCGTGTTGTTAGCACGCGGATCGCGATGAAGGAGGCCCTGCGCGCAGCGACCTCACTTCCCCATCCCTTACGCCGGGGTGAGTCGTGTCGGTGCGTGCACCCTTGCAATTGACGACAAAGGGGCTAGTGCGAACGATCGCAGGGTTGAAAGGAATGAAGTGCGAATATCCTTCATCCTTCGGACAGTAGCGACAAGCTGGATTGCGGTGTTTGCCAACGCCGTCGTCGGCTTTTTCCTGACCCCATACATTTTGCACCATATAGGCGATGAAGCGTTCGGATTGTGGGTTCTAGTTGTGACCTTGAGTGGGTACTATGGCTTCTTCGATGCAGGAATACGCTCATCAGTTCTGCGCTACGTCTCGCGATACAGCGCGCTGGGCGACAGGGACGATGTCAACCGGGTGGTGGCCACGGCCTTTTATTTCTATTTGATAGCATGCGTGCTGACGATTTTCCTCACGATTCTCTTGGTTCCTATTCTTCCGGGATTTTTCTCATTCCATAGCGACACGGTCCGCGCTTTCCAGTCACTGTTCTTATTGGCTGGCGTGGTACAGGGAGTGACCTTTCCTTTGATCGTGTTTGCGGGCGTGCTTGAGGCCGCCGCCCGATACGACCAAGTCTATCTGGTCCAAATTGGTTCCTTGGCGTTCCGCGTGGTCCTAGTGATCGCAGTCTTTCGCGCTGGGGGAGGCCTCTTTGGTGTGGGGGCAGCGGTCATCCTGTCTAACTTGTTGGCGTACGTTATCCAGACCCCTCTCGCCATCCGGGCTCTCGGCGGACTCAGTCTTAGTCCTCTTTGGCTAAGCAAGAGCATTTTCCGGGACATGCTGCGGTACGGCGCAATCAGTTTCGGGGTCGGCACCGGCGAAAAATTAAGAGGCTACATCTACCCCTTAGTGGTCGCTAAATTCCTTTCGCCGACGGCCGTGACGATTTTTTCCTTGCCCATGAAACTTCTCGCTTTCCCGACCAGTGGGCTCGCCACGATGACCGAGATCGTCAATCCCATCTCAAGTCATTTGGAAACCAAGAAAAATTTCGCCAAACTGCGCCTGCTGGTTCAGTTGAGTGTGCAGAGCGCGTTCCTAATCCTCGCTCCGATGGTTGTCTTTCTGCTTGTGTTCGGCCGCGAGTTGCTTACGCTTTGGGTGGGCGCGCGGTACGCCTCCGCCTATTCGCTTCTGGTTTTGCTGACCTTAGGAATGGGGGCTGCGGCGACCCAATGCTGCGTCCAATCCATGCTGTTCGGCATCGAGCGGCACAAGGGTTTGATGTGGTATCGCTTGGGGGAGGGCCTGGCGATCTCGATCCTGGGGAGTGTAGCGGTGAAGGTCTGGGGGCTCGAGGGATTCGCCCTCGTGATCGCGGTAACCTTGCTGCTGACAAGTTTGGTTCTAGTTCCCCGGCATCTTTGCCGTATCTTGGATCTGCCGCTGCGGCGTTATCTCATAGAGGGAGCCTTGAAGCCTTGCCTTGTGGCGTTGCCATTAACTGGCGTGCTCCTAGGGGTCCACTCTTTGCTCGTGGTTCACAGATGGGCCGACATGATTATCGCAGTTCTGATCGGGGGCCTAGCCTATGCTTTTACTCTTTCGATATACCTATTCGGAAGATCTTCAGTCCCTCGTTGGTTGTCACTGAGTGTCTTGGATCTTTTGGAAGAGAAATATTTGCGCACCAATGGATTCTTGAAGAGTTTTCTGCTCTCTCGAACGGTCCGGCCGGGCGAATCGCAAACGGAGTTGTAGTTGTGTTCGCTCCATTTACGCTACCATATACGAATAGATAAGATTACGTGTACGGAGGCTTGACGACAACTATGTGCCGGACCGCGGCTGATTCATTATTCGCGTCCTCATCTGCACGAGTCGAGGCCGATGCCAAAGCAATTGCCGCAGATCACGATTCTCCGGACTGGGTACCCATATTCGAGGAAAACGATCTTCCACCAGCAGCGTCAGCAGAAGTTGGGCATCCTGGCGATCGATCTTCTGCTTCCGGACTCGCTTGGTCTTGATCTCTGCCGCATC
>WNFO01000430.1_pt1 | contig 32003 bp, 32 predicted proteins | sample 5400251 | NCBI WGS metagenome assembly WNFO01 (sample SAMN13153354, study PRJNA577476) | soil metagenome | isolation source: 100 cm saprolite under Madrone tree | place: USA:California | collected 2016-06-14
TCAGGGATAGCGTTGCATGCCGGTGTCGTGCCTGGGCATCCGGCGTCACACGGCTGCATCCGTTTGAAAAATGACTTTGCCATTCGACTCTGGCATCTCACGAAGCGCGGCACGCGCGTGATCATTGCCCACGACGATGTCCAGCCGATCGAGATAACCAATCCGCACCTTTTTAAGCCGAAAGCCGTGTCCGGTTCGCCGGAATTTCAGACTGCCGCAGTCGCGGGTAAGAGCATTAGTACAGCCGCGGCAACGCATGGATCACTAGCGTCCAACGCCGTGCCTCCAGAAGCCACTAGTCTCCAGGTTCCAGGCTCGGCTCCCGCTGGAGTCACACCCAAAAAGATCGTCCCGATCTCCGTCTTCGTGAGTCGTAAGTTGAGCAAGCTCTTCGTGCGTCAGGGCTTCTCGCCGTTGTTTGATGTCGTGGTCAAGATCGAAAATCCGGAGGAGCCGCTGGGAACGCATGTGTTTACCGCAATGGAATTCCAGAACGAGGGAGCGGCTATTCGCTGGAACGCCGTGTCGATTCCAGAGGAATTTCCTCGTATGTCCAAGGGTGCCACGAAAAAGCGCGAAGCACCCGCAAAGCAAACCGCCCTATCGGTACCGTTGTTCGATAAAGCCAACGCTGCCCTCGACCGCATCGAAATACCCCAGGATACGGTTGAGAGGATCTCCGAACTACTGACGCCAGCCTCTTCAGTCATTATATCCGACTACGGAATTAGCCATGAGACGGGAAAAGACACGGATTTCATCGTGGTAACGCATTGATGCGGCGGCGCAACCCACCAACACACGATGCCACTGCGCAGGTCCGCTTTTCTTCCACGGGTTTAACCGAACGGCCTCGTGGTCTGAGAAATTATGTCCGTTGTCGGTCTGCTCGTCATTAAGCCGATGTCTCAGATGGGTCATGGAACGAACCCGCTCTCGCGGGAGGGCTGGTGGCGCGGTCGGGCATATTGCGTCTACCGCAGTAACCATTTGATCGAGCGCGGGTGACGGGCGGGCGCTCCGTCTTGAGGATCGAGGGGTCAAGCACTCCAACCTCAAGACAGGAGCCCGCAATGAGCGAGAAGCCCATCAGCCCGCTGCGCCAACGCATGCTCGAAGACATGAGCGTGCGCAGGTTCGTGCCCGATACGCAACGCGAGTATGTCCGCGCCGTCAAGAGGCTTGCGTCTCATGTCAGCATTGCCCCTCTTGACAGATAATCATGATTTGCACGGTCCGAAGCGCAGGGCAACAGAGCGGTAGCTCGCTGCCGTCGCAGTTGGGTCAATCGCGACCGGGGCGAGCGAGCAGTAGTGCGGCCATGTCCGCTATGCCCCGATGGCTTGAAGAGTGATGGGCCATAGCTGCATCATAGTTCTGATTTCTTGATTGGCTCAAATTTGCAGCGCCGCAAGACACCCAAGAAGGTTCTTCGACAAGATCAGGCAGCGTCGGCGTTTTCACCACCCTTTACAACAAACTCGAAGCCAACCATCTCGCCTTCATCACGTTCGCAACGATCCGCATCTGGTTACGTGCCTACTTCTGCGCACGGTCAATCGCGTCGGGTGCTGGCGTGACCGTGGTGGATCGCGCTGTGGCTCAGCGACGGCAACGGAAGGGAAAATTACGCCGTTCGTTTTTGTCCGATCGCCTCGAACTGCGTCTTCTGCTCGTCGCTCAGCGTCGCATAGAAGCCCGCAAGCGCGGCGCTCACCAGATAGACCGCTCGCTGCATGGCTTCGAGCCGCCCGTCCACTGCGTCAAGTCGAGCGGGTGGTGTGGTCGCGTCTTTCGGCTGGCATCCAGCATTCAGGATGTCGGCAGCCCTGGCATTGGCGTCTTGCAGCACTTTAAGCGCGGCGCGTTGAGTGTCGTTCGGGTGCAGCCTGGCCTCGATCTCGTCCGCCGGCCATCGCAACGCGGCTGGTTGCGCCGCGCCGCAATCCTGGGCAGGCGCTTCCGTGGCCCCGTTTGCGGCGGACATCTTGCGCCGGTCCTCGGCGAGTGCATTGAGCCGTGCTTCCTGCTCGTCATCCAGCAGGTCATAGAATTTCCCCAGCGGCTGCTCCAGGGCTAACTCTGCCTTGATCATCGCCCCGATACGCTGCTGCATGACGGCCAATCGCTCCGGCGCCGTGAACGCCGTCTGCGTCGGACACGACGCCCGAATCATCTGGGCGGCCGAGATCAATACGTTGGCAAGATCGTCCAAAGTGGCGCGCTGCGCCTCATTCGGCTGCATCGCCTGCTGAATCTGATCGATGGGGAGGCCGGCAATTTCGCGGCTGTCATCGCTGCAGAGTTGCTCTAGCGGAGGGACTCTGCGATGTCTTCGGCCGAACGGGCCCGGTCCCGCATAGGCGGCGAGATCATCATGGCCGTAAGGCGCAAAGATCGCGGCATAGATGTCAGGATAGCCGTAGTCCCAGAAGCCGATGCCATCACCCCACATGGCGTAGTCGTAGATATCGTAAATGGCGAATGGCCAGAACACCGGCCCGACCCATCCATATCCGCCGTCGCCGTGTCGCCACCACCCGTTCGCGACGTGGCCGCCGTGCCAGCCCGCCAGCGCCGCGGCCGCGACGATTTGCCTGCGCACCGCCGGGTTGCCAAGCCCGGAATCCGTAGCGTTGCGAACGTCTTGCGATCTGAGAGAAGCCGTTCGGATGCGGCCGTGACGAGCAAAGGCCCGGGCGTGATGTAATCCCCCCAGCGACAACACGCGGGCTACCGCGAATCTCGCGACCCCAAGGGGACCGATGCCAAGACGCACTCTAGCCATGGCCGCACTCGACAGCAGGACCGTCAGAACGACAACGGCAATTCCAATGCGGTACTTCGACATGGCACCCTCCCGCGCCAGGCCTCATCGTGTCACTTTTAGATGACGCCGAGAGGAAGCGAAAGTTCCCGTCGTTTACTGGGCAGACCATCTGACCATAGGTCAGCCACTTCCGGTAGAGGTAGAACCCCGCATCGCGCGAATTCAGTTGGAAGCCGCCAATCCAGCAGCCAAAGCCCTTCGTCTGGACCGCCGATCCAGACAAAATCATCGCCGCCGCCAATCGCGGGCATCAAGTGTTGGATTCAATCCACTAAGTGAGGACATCGCCGCCAGCGAGTCCATGTAGTCGCGCCAACCCACAATCTTCCGATCTTCAATCGTGACAACCGAGATGAAGCGGTTTTCGTAGAGCTTGCCGGAGCGGACTGCGTTGCCCTGAACTTCATACTCGAGGATGACGACGCCGGGAGTCTGGGAAATGTTCACCACGAGCGCGTCTGCGCCATGCAATACCATACCCTCTCCGTAACCCGCATACGGAGCCATGAGGGCTTCACGGCCCACGAGCTTTGTTGGGTAGCCCGGAAATCGATACCGAAACTCGAACACCGCATCGGGAGCGATCGTGTCGAAGTAGTGATCACCGTCGACAAGGCCTGCCAGGCCCTGCCTAACGATGTCAAAGAAAGGATCGAGCGCGGAAAAAGCAGCATAGGCAGGGTCACGCATCGCTCTCCTCCCGTATTCGGAACTCCGACCTTAACCGCACGTGCTGTCAGCTCCTGTCAGCATCCTCCACGGTGCAATTCTGGCCGAGGCACCGCAGCGTATCTGGGGTCGGCAATCCACCTCCCAATCCACCTCCAGAGACATTCGGAACGTCTGCCAGCTGGCATGGCGCGGCGACGGCACATGGGCCTCCGGTGGCGTCTCTGCGCCGGCACCAAGTATCAGATTGTAACCACTAGTTCGCGCCCCGGACTAGTCCACCTTGACGTTGGCAGCCTTGAGCATCGGCCACCATTTCGCGATCTCGGCCTTTTGCCAGCTGCCGAGCGCTTCCGGCGAGAGCTGATCGGCCGGTGGCATCTGCAGCCCCAGGTTTTCGAGTTGCCTGCGCACCGCCGGGTCGTTCAGCGCGTCCACGGCCGAAGCGTTGAGCTTTGCGACGATGTCTTTTGGCGTGTCTTTCGGCACCCACAGGCCGGACCACAACGTCATGTGAAACCCGGGCAGACCCGCTTCGTCGGTGGTTGGAACGTCCGATGCCTGCTCGAGGCGCTTGTCGGCGGTGATGGCATAGGCGCGGATGTTACCGGCGCGCACCTGGCTGATGGAATTGGAGGTCTGATCGACGATCACATCGATCTGTCCGGCGATGAGATCATTCATCGCCGGCGCCGTGCCGCGATACGGCACATATTGCAGCTTGATGCCGGTGACGTTCTCAAAATACAGCCCGGCGATGTGACTTCCCGAGCCGGCGCCGGCGGTGCCGGCCGTCGCCGGCGTCGGGCGCGCTTTCAACCACTCAATCAGCTCTTTCAGCGATTTGGCCGGAACCGCGTTCTTGCTGACGACGATCATCGGATTGCTCGGCAGCAGCACCACCGGCTCGAGATCGGTGACGAGGTCGTAGCCGAGCTTGTAGATCGCGCCGTTGGCGACGTGGGTGCCGAGATGGCCGAAGCTGATGGTGTAGCCATCGGGCGGCGAGCGCACCGCGCGTCCGACGCCGATCGAGCCGCCCGCGCCCGTCACGTTCTCGATCAGTAGGGCTTCGCCGAGCCTGGCCTTCATGCGCTCGGCCAGAATCCGCGCCATCGCATCGGACGGTCCGCCGGCGGAAAACGGCACGATGATGGTGATGGGATGCGATGGAAAGTTTTCCGAGAGCGCGCTGCCGCCCGATATCAAGAGCGCAATCAACGCGGCCCAACCTGTTCTTCGCATCACACCCTCCAACCCTGCCGCGCCATTCAAGCTGCGATAGCTACCGCTTCGCGTTGCGATAGCTACAGCTTCGCCTTGGCGATAGCTACAGCTTCGCGTAGTCGATCGGCTGGTGGCGGTCGAGCGTGCGCGTGACCGGCGGCAACGGGTATTTGAGGCCTGTCGCGCAGTTGAACAGCATCACGCGGTCATTTTTCGTCACCCGCCCGTCGGCGAGACTTTGTTTGTAGGCGGCATAGGTTGCCGCGCCTTCCGGGCACGGCAACAAGCCTTCTTCACGCGCGACCTCGTTCAGCGCAGCGGAAATCGTTTCATCCGTCACCGCAATCGCAAAGCCCTTGCTCTCGCGCACCGCGCGCAGAATAAGAAAATCTCCGATCGCCTGGGGAACGCGGATGCCGGACGCGATGGTGTGGGCATCCTCCCAGCGGGCGGCGTGCTCGGTGCCGTTCTCAAAGGCGCGCACCATCGGCGCACAGCCCGCCGCCTGCACCGCCACCATCCGCGGCCGCTTCGAGCCGATGAACCCGATGGCTTCGAGCTCGGCGAACGCCTTCCACATGCCGATCAGGCCGGTGCCGCCGCCGGTCGGATAGAAGATCACGTCCGGGACGTCCCAGCCGAGCTGCTCGGCAAGTTCCAGCCCCATCGTCTTCTTGCCCTCGATCCGGTACGGCTCCTTCAGCGTGGAGGTGTCGAACCAGCCGGCTTTGGCCTTGCCCTCGCCGACGATCTTGCCGCAATCGTCGATCAGTCCGTTGACGCGGTAGACGGTGGCGCCCTGCAGCTCGATCTCGCTGACATTCACTTCGGGCGTATCCGCCGGGCAGAAGATCGTGGTCTTGATGCCGCAGCCGGTCGCGTAGGCCGCGAGCGCCGCACCGGCATTGCCGTTGGTCGGCATCGCCATGTGCCTGATGCCGAGCGCCTTGCCCATCGACACCGCCATGACAAGCCCGCGTGCCTTGAACGAGCCGGTCGGCAACCGGCCTTCATCTTTCACGATGATTTCGCCGCCGCCGAGTTTTTTGGCGAGCTTCGGAAGGCGGATCAGTGGCGTCGTCACCTCGCCGAGGCTGACGATGTCGGCGATTTTGCGCACCGGCAGCATCTCGCGGTAACGCCATAGATCGGCGGGCCGCTGTGCCAGCGCGTCTTTGGTCAAAGCCTGCTTCACGGCGGCAAGGTCGTAGCGCACCAGCAGCGGCTTGCCGGCCCTGGAGAGGTTATGGACCTGGTCGGCCGGGTAGTGATCGCCTTCCATCGCGCATTCGAGATGGGTCACGAACGTCGGACGTTCGATCGTCAGATTGTCATTGTCTTTCACGGGATACGGTCTCTTTTGTAGATGTTCAGCACGCGTCTAGATGTTCAGGACGCGGCCGTAGGCGTCCAGCACCGCTTCCTTCATCATCTCTGACAGCGTCGGGTGCGGGAACACGGTGTGCATCAGTTCTTCTTCCGTGGTTTCGAGGTTCATGGCAACCACGTAGCCCTGGATCAGTTCGGTCACTTCTGCGCCGATCATATGCGCCCCGAGCAACTGTCCGGTCTTCTTGTCGAAGACCACCTTGACCAGGCCCTGGTCCTCACCCAGTGCGATCGCCTTGCCGTTGCCGACAAACGGAAAACGCCCGACACGGATCTCACGGCCGCCCTCCTTTGCCGACGCCTCGGTGAGGCCGACCGAGGCTACCTGCGGATTGCAATAGGTGCAGCCCGGAATGAGGTTCTTGTCCATGGCATGCGGGTGCAGGCCCTTGATGGCCTCGACGCACACCACGCCTTCATGCTCGGCCTTGTGCGCCAGCATCGGGGGACCTGAGACGTCGCCGATGGCGTAGATGCCGGGCACGCTGGTCTTGCCGTAACCGTCGATCACGACGCAGCCGCGCTCGGTCTTGACGCCGAGTTTTTCCAACCCGAGATTTTCGATATTGCCGACCACGCCGACAGCCGAAATCACCCGGTCGAATTCGACCGTCTGCGGCTTCTTGCCGTCGTCGATGGTGGCGACCACGCTGTCGGTCTTTTTCTCGAGTTTTGTCACCTTGGTATTGGTGAGGATCTTGATGCCCTGCTTTTCGAACCGCTTGCGCGCCAAACCTGCGATTTCGGCATCTTCCACCGGCAATATCTGCGGCAGCACCTCGACCACGGTCACCTCGGCGCCCATGGTGTGGAAGAACGACGCGAATTCAATCCCGATCGCGCCGGAGCCGACCACCAGTAGCGACTTCGGCATCTTCTCGGGGATCATCGCCTCGAAGTAAGTCCAGATCAGTTTCTTGTCGGGCTCGAGCCCCGGCAGCACGCGCGGCCGCGCGCCGGTCGCCAGAATAATGTGTTTTGCTTGATAGGCGCCCTCGCCGAGCGCGCCCTTGGGGGCTTCGGCGGTCGATTTCTTGACCGTGATCTTGCCGGGCGCGTCGATCGAGGCATCACCCCAGATGACCGTGACCTTGTTCTTCTTCATCAGAAAGCCGACGCCGTCGTTGAGGCGCTTTGAGACGCCGCGCGAGCGCTGCACCACGGCCTTTGGATCGAACGACACGTTGTCGGCCGAAAGGCCGTAATCCTTGGCGTACTGCATGTAATGAAAGATCTCGGCCGAGCGCAGCAGCGCCTTGGTCGGGATGCAGCCCCAGTTCAGGCAGATGCCGCCGAGATAGGATTTTTCCACGATCGCGGTCTTGAAACCGAGCTGCGCCGCGCGGATCGCGGTGACATAGCCGCCGGGACCGGAACCGATGATGATGATGTCGTAGGATGTATCGGGCATGTTTACTCGCTCGTTCTCATCGTGTGCTTCGTCATTGCGAGGAGCAGTTGCGACGAAGCAATCCAGCTTGCCCGCCTCGCCATGGATTGCTTCGCTGCGCTCGCAATGACGGCGTGAAGCACCTCACTCTCACACCACCATCATGACCGGATTCTCGATCAGCAACTTGAAGGCCCCGATCAGCTCGGCGCCGAGCGCGCCGTCGACTGCGCGGTGGTCGCAGGACATCGTCACGCTCATGATCTGCGCGACCTCGATCTTGCCGTGCTTGACGATTGCCCGTTCCTCGCCGGTGCCGACCGCCAAAATGGTGGCGTGCGGCGGATTGATCACCGCGGTAAAGTCCTTGATGCCGTACATGCCGAGGTTGGAGACGGCCGTGGTGCCGCCCTGATATTCCTCCGGCTTGAGTTTGCGGGCGCGGGCGCGGGCGGCGAAATCCTTCATCTCGGCGGAGATGACCGAGATCGGCTTGGTCTCGGCTTTGCGGATGATCGGCGTGATCAGGCCGCCCGGCATCGCCACGGCCACGCCGACATCGGAATGCCTGTGTTTGAGCATGCCGCCGTCGGTCCAGCTGACATTGGCGTTGGGAATCCGCTGCAGCGCGATCGCCAGCGCCTTGATGACGAAATCGTTGACCGAGAGCTTGTAGGCCGGCTTGCCGTCCTTGTCCTTGGGCGCCGCGGCGTTGATCTCCTCGCGGGCCTCGACCAGCTTGCCGATGTTGCAGTCCATGGTCAGGTAGAAATGCGGAATGGTCTGCACCGAGGCGGTGAGGCGCTGCGCAATGGTGCGGCGCATGCCGTCATGCGGGATCACCTCGTAACTGCCGTCCTCGTAAAGCGCGCGGATCTGCTTGTCCGACATCGATGGAGCAATGCGCGGCGCGCCGGCGGGCGCGGCAGCCGGGGCTTTCAGCCCCTTGCCGGATCTGGCTTCCTCGACGTCGCGCGCGATGACGCGGCCGTGCGGGCCGGAACCGTTGATGCGCGAGAGCTCAATGCCGGCTTCCTTTGCCAGGCGTCGCGCCAGCGGCGACGAGAAAATCCGGGCATGGCCGTTGGCCTGCGACGCCGGTACCGCCGCCTGAGGCGCGGGAGCTGCGGCCTTTGCCGCAGGAGCCGCAGCGGGTGCCGGTGTCGGCGCCGGCTTCGCAGCAGCGGGTGTTTGCGCAGGTGACGCTGCCTTCGGCGGCGCGCCGGCAGCCCCTGCCCCCGCCGCCTTGACGTCCTCGCCATCGCCGGCCAACACCGCGATCACGTCGTTGACGGCGACATCCTGCGTGCCTTCGGGCACCAGAATCTTCGCGATGGTGCCCTCGTCGACCGCCTCGACCTCCATGGTCGCCTTGTCGGTCTCGATTTCCGCGATCACGTCGCCGGACTTGACCTTGTCGCCCTCTTTCTTGAGCCACTTGGCAAGGTTGCCCTTTTCCATGGTCGGCGACAGCGCGGGCATCAGAATGTTGATCGGCATGCTGACCTCACAGGATATTCTTGCTCATTGTCTTCCAAGGGGAAGCCAATCAAAGACCGTTGGGCGCCATCGGCACCCGATGAAAGACCGAAGATCCGCTTCAATTACCGATATCGCCCTGCCACAGGCGTTCGTTGGCGGGGACGGATAGCCATGACTTCATCATGTTGACCGATCGCTCATCCTTAAGATCGATATAGGGGATGCCGAATTGAGCGAGGATATCCTTGCTTCCCGGAAACGTGACGGACTCGCCGATCACGAGCAGCGAAAGCTTGAAAAGTCCGATGGCGCCCGCGCACATCGAACAGGGCGACAGCGTGGTATACATGACGGTGTCATGAAACGGGATCAGCCCGGCATTGCGCATGCATGACATCTCGCCGTGAAGGATGACGTTCTGCTCCTGCACCCGGCGGTTATGGCCGCGCGCGATGATCTTTCTGTCGCGCGTCAGCACCGCGCCGATCGGCAGTCCGCCTTGCGCGATGCTGATCTCGGCTTCGCGAATGGCTTCAGCCATGAATTCGAAATGATAGGGTTCAACGGTCACGGGTCACGCTTTCGTTCGGGAACTTGCGATAACAAACGGAATACAGGTTGGCATTGTCAGTGACCTTGTTGCGACCGGAGCGTGGCGCTGCCGACATCGGTCGGGCGAGCTATTTCGGCTTCGAACATCTCGACGATACGCGTCAGCGCTTCCTCCTCGGTGTAGTCGCTCTCGCGCGCGTAGGCACGCGCGGCATGGCGCGCGATGTCGACGAGAAGCAAACCCCACATGTCCGGCTCCTCGAACGCGCGCGCGAATGCGATGGAAAGCCCGCCGTCGACGACGAACGCGCGCAACACTTCCGTGGCATCATCGCGGCTCATGACGTCCGGCGGCAATGGCTGCTCCTTTGGACCGGCCATGGCTCACCTGTAACAAACGGCTTTGGCGGCGGCGACCACCTCGGCCACCGACGGCAATGCGAGCTTTTCGAGGTTCGCGGCATATGGCATCGGCACGTCCTTGCCCGACACCCGCGCCACCGGCGCATCGAGATAATCGAAGGCGTGCTCCATGATGCGCGCGGCGATTTCGGCGCCGACGCCGTTTTGCTGCCAGCCTTCCTCGACCGTGACCGCGCGGCCGGTCTTCTTGACCGAGGCGACGATGCTGTCGGTGTCCATCGGGCGCAGCGTGCGCAGATCGATCACCTCGGCCTCGATGCCTTCCTTCGCCAATTCGTCGGCGGCCTTCAGCGCGTAGGACATTCCGTTCGACCATGACACGAGGGTGACGTGGCCGCCGGAGCGCACGATCCGCGCCTTGCCGATCGGGATCACATAATCGTCGAGTTTGGGGACCTCGCCCGAATGGCCGTACAGCATCTCGTTTTCGAGGAAGATCACGGGGTTGGGATCGCGGATCGCGGCCTTCAGCAGACCCTTGTAGTCGGCGGCCGAAAACGGCGCGACCACCTTGAGGCCGGGAATCTGCGAATACCAGGCCGAGTAATCCTGGCTGTGCTGGGCGGCGACGCGGGCGGCGGCGCCGTTCGGCCCGCGGAATACGATCGAGCAGCCCATCTGTCCGCCGGACATGTACAGCGTCTTGGCCGCGGAGTTGATGATCTGATCCATCGCCTGCATGGCGAAGTTGAAGGTCATGAATTCGACGATCGGCTTTAGGCCGGCCATCGCGGCACCAATGCCGATGCCGGCAAAACCGTGCTCGGTGATCGGCGTATCGATCACGCGCCTGGCGCCGAATTCCTGCAGCAGGCCCTGGCTGACCTTGTAGGCGCCCTGATATTCCGCGACCTCCTCGCCCATCAGGAACACGTCGGGATCCCGCCGCATCTCTTCGGCCATCGCATCCCGCAGCGCTTCACGGATGGTCATGGTCACCATTTCGGTGCCTTCGGGCACTTCGGGATCGGGTTCGGCGGCGGCTTTTGGGGCTGACGGAGCAGGCTTTGCGGGCTCGTCCTTGGGTGCAGGCGCCTTCGCCTTGGCTTCGGCCGGCGGCGCCGACTCGGCGGCTTTTTCCGCTTTCGCGGGCGCGCTGGCCTTGCCGAGATCGGCAGCGCTTTCGCCGTCAGCCAAAATGGTCGCGATCGGCGTGTTGACCGCGACGTCTTCGGTGCCTTCGGGGATCAGGATCCTGCCGAGGGTACCCTCATCGGTGGCCTCGACTTCCATCGTCGCCTTGTCGGTTTCGATCTCGGCGATGACATCGCCCGACTTGATCGCCTCGCCCTCTTTCTTCAACCATTTTGAAAGGTTGCCCTTTTCCATGGTCGGTGACAGCGCAGGCATCAGCACTTGAATTGGCATGGTGGCTCCAGAGAATAGCTCTTTAGGCTGCAGGCTGCGCGCTTAGCGATAGACATCGGTATAGAGTTCGGACGCCTCCGGCTCGGGGTCGTGCTGCGCGAAGTCGGCAGCGGCGTTGACGATCTCCCGCACCTCGGCGTCGATGGCCTTCAAATCCTGTTCGCTCATCTTGGCCGCCAGCAAACGATTGCGGACCTGCTCGATCGGGTCCTGGTCATGCCGCACCTTGTCGACTTCCTCGCGGGTGCGATATTTCGCCGGGTCCGACATCGAATGGCCGCGGTAGCGGTAGGTCTGCATTTCCAGGATAAACGGTCCCTTGCCCTGGCGGCACCACGCGACCGCCATGTCGCCCGCAGCCTTTACCGCGCGGACGTCCATGCCGTCGACCTGCTCGCCCGGAATGTTGAAGGAAATGCCGCGCTTGGAAAAGTCGGTCTGGGCCGACGATCGGGTCACCGATGTGCCCATGGCGTAGCGGTTGTTCTCGATGACGTAGATCACCGGGAGCTTCCACAGCTCCGCCATATTGAAACTTTCGTAGACCTGGCCCTGGTTCGACGCGCCGTCGCCGAAATAGGCCAGGCTGACAAGATCATTACCGCGATAGCGATTGGCGAAAGCAAGGCCGGTGCCGAGTGAAACCTGGGCGCCGACAATGCCATGGCCGCCGAAAAAATTTTTCTCCTTGCTGAACATGTGCATGGAGCCGCCCTTGCCCTTGGAATAGCCGCCATGGCGCCCGGTCAGTTCGGCCATCACGCCCTTGGCCTCCATTCCGGTAGCCAGCATGTGGCCGTGGTCACGGTAGCCGGTTATGACCTGATCGCCCTGCTTGAGGGCCATCTGCATGCCGACAACGATGGCTTCCTGACCGATATAAAGATGGCAAAAGCCGCCGATCGCGCCCATCCCATAGAGCTGGCCGGCTTTTTCCTCGAAACGCCGGATCAACAGCATGTCGCGCAGTGCCCTCAGTTCCTGATGCCTGGTGAATTCCAAGGGGCTGGTGGAGCCGTTACCTGATTCTTTGGCGGCGCTTTTCTTAAGTAAGGCCATGGCAATTCCGGATGAGAGAGTGGGTAGCCCTCTCTATCCCAACTCAAACCGCCATGAAAGGATTGCGTGATGCCGCGAGAATCTGGCCATGCCGCAGTGCAGTGCACGCGACACTTTCGAAATCGATTTCGCAGGTTTTTGAAATTAGAGATCAGTTCGGATTGACGATCCGCACCAGATCGCGCGGATTGGCATAATCGAGCTGGTAGCGTGCGCGCTCGTCGAGCATATCCGGGTCGACCCGGTCGGATCGCAGCAGCGAGACCCGCTGCTCGCCCTCGGCGCGCTCCCGCTTCAGCCGTGCCAGTTCCGTGGTCAGTGCAACGATCTCGGAATCGAGCTCCTGCCGCGCATTCAACCCGTATTTGCCGGTATAGGCGTTGACGCCGAAATAGCCGATCATCGCCGCCGCCATCGTGTAGAGGGCAAGCCCGGTGAGGAAGGATTTGAGTCGGCTGCGCGAGACCATGGGCCCGAGGATGCAGGGGGTCCGGTTAATGGAATCCTAACAACCGGACCGCCGACGCTTCGCCCCGCCTATTTGTTCTGCTTTTCGACAAAGGCGGCAAAGGCGTCGATATATTGCTTCATGACTGCCTGCAGGGATTCCTTGATGAGTTCGCCCTGGTCGTCGAACGCGTCGCCGACGCCATTCAGATAGATTTCGGGCTGCCCGAGGATCGGACCGGAAATGCCCGGCAAGATATTTTGCAAGTGTTTGGCTGCGCTGACCCCACCCAGTGGCCCCGGCGAATTGCTGACAATGCCAACCGGCTTGCCGAGGAACGAGCTCTTGCCGTAGGGCCGCGAACCGACGTCGATGGCGTTCTTCAACACCCCGGGAATCGAACGGTTATATTCGGGCGTGACGAACAAGACGCCTTTCGAGTTATGAAGCTTTTCGCGGAACGCCACCCAATCGGCCGGCGGCGCGGCTTCAAGGTCCTGATTGAAAAATGAAATATCATGCAAGGTGACGACATCGAGCTTCAGCGTATCGGGCGCGAGGCCGCTCAGCGCCTTGGCGATCTTGAGCGTAAAACTCTCCTTGCGAAGGCTGCCGACAAGCACGACGATATTGTACGGAGTGGCCATACGATTTCCTTTGATGGTGGGCGGGGGCCGGAACGGCTGACCCTCAACCTAGCGTCCTCTGAAAAAGATGCAAGTGCATCCAACTACCTCTGTCGCGAGGAAATCCTGCTCGGCGGCGGTTGCACGCGGGGACGCGCTTTCAGTGTCAAAGCCCATTAGCCCGGACGCAGATCAGGCCGCCCGATAAGGACGGCCTGCCCTGCCAAATTCCACGGTGGCCGATCAGATCAGCTTGCTGCCGGTGTTGATGAGCTGCGGGTTGAACGGCACGGTCACCATGCCCTTCGGCATATAGGCGGCTTCGGCGGCGGCCAGCGCGTCGTCCTTCGGGACATTGGTCACGAACGTATCCGGCATCGGAAACGAGCGCGCACCGTCGTTGATCGAGGTGCACTCGTACGAACCGACCTTGTAGCGATAAAAACCGGGGGCCTGTGCGCCAGCCGGCGGCACGGCGGCCCGCGTGACGGAGTTGGCGAATGGCGTCGCCACAGTCGCAGCGCCGACGGCAGCTGCGCCGGCCAACAGATCGCGGCGTCTCAAATGAATCATGACGTGTCCTCCCCTGGTTCGCACTGCGCGATCCACAGCACTTGATTGCTCAGCGGGGGCATTATATCGGCCAAGTCCGGGGCCGCAATGAACCGCTTGGTTCGGCGACGACACCAATCCCCGAACGCAACGGGAGCTCACCTTGATCAGCCTGGCCGACCAAAATCTCACCCCCTCCCTCAACCCTGACGAAGGTCGTCGCCCCACCGTCGCATCTCCGCCCGGGCCTGAACGCGTCACTGGATCGCGACACCATTCCTTCAAGCCCGACCCGACCCTGAACGGTGCCACCGCGGCAACGACCCGTGACCGCGCGGCCGACGGGCCGAACCAGACCTCACATTTCTGATCCGGACGCTGCCATGACCGCCCCCGCCGTGGATAAAATTACCCTCCAGGTCACCCTGACCCGCGACGATTATGCGCGCTACGTCGCAATCGCCGACAAGCGCAATTCGAGTTGGAGCAATCTGGCTTGGTATGTTGTTGCATTGTTCGCAGCCGTCCCCCTCGCGTTTTTTTTCGAGTCGCTTGGGCGGGGCTTGGCCGCCGCTTCAGCCGACGCCGCGCTGATCGGAAAGTTCAGCCTGTTCGCGTTCTTGTTCGGTGGTTTGACGATGCAGCTCTCAGTCCTGATCTTGCGCCGGCTTGCAATGCGAAGATATGTTGCAGTGACGCTCAATCCGCTCGAACCGAAGCAAGTCGTGTTCGACACGATCGGCGTGACAATGACCGGCGGCATTTCCGAGTACCGTTGGCGTTGGGCTGCGATCAGCGGACTGACCGCCCAACGCGGCCTCCTGGTGCTGTGGATCGGAAGCTTCGCGGTGATCGTTCCCGGTCGGAGCTTTGACAGCGCCGCCGCGCGCGATGCCGCGATCGCCTTCATCCGGGCGCGACAGTCCGACGCCGCATCGGCTGCGTCGACGCCGGGCACGTGAACGCGAACCGACCTTTCCGACAGCCGCGACTGGTCAGTTGGCCTTGTTCGGGGGGATCAGGAACTTCTGGCCGGCGCAAATGTCCGGTTGTACGCGGAGGGCAAGGCCCCCTTTGGCGGCAACTACTTGATCAGCTCCCAGAAGATTCCGACGATTGCCACATAGCCGAGCGTGAAGAGCAACGTCCTCACCAGGGGAATGCCAAGCAGGTACACGGCGGCGTGCGCGAGGCGCAGCCAGAAATAGCTCGCCGCCCAGAACGCCGTCATCGCGTTGGCCTTGCCGGTCAGGTGCGCCACGATCACCAGCGCGGCAAAAGGCGCGAAGGTCTCGACCGCGTTGACGTAGACCCGATCCGCGCGTTTGCCCCATAACGGCAGCGGTCGCGGCGTCGGGTCGACATAATTCCGAGGCTGCAGCGGCCCGTTCGTCATCACCTGCGCGACCACGTAAGGTATCCACAGCGACGCTGTCAGAATTGCGGTAAAGGCGAGATATCTGAGGTCTGTCGACATTTGAAATTTCCCCCCTCTTTTTAGAATGTGATTTCAACAACTCCTGTAGCTTGATCCATCAGCTATCGATTTGCGCGGATTTCGCTGATCGCCGCAACGTCAGCCGGCCTTGTTCGGATTGATCAGATATTTTTCGCCGGTCGCGCGCTTGGCGTAGACGGCGATGTGGTTCAGCTGCAGCGCCTCCTGCAGCGACACCACCTGGGTGTAATGGCTGGCGAATGTGGTCTTGAGTTCGGCGACGACCCGCGCGCGCAGCCTGGCGCCCTCGGCCTGTCCGATTTTCATCAGGAACGGAAACAGCAGCCAGCCGCCGACGCCCCAGGCCATTCCGAACGCCCGGTTCAGTTCCACCGGACGCGGGTCAAGGCTGCCATAGATATAGACCTGCTTGTGCACGCTCGATCCGTAGCGGCTGTAGACTTTTGCGGTCTTGTTGGCCGCGATCTCCATGCAGGTGAGGATTTGTCCCGCCAGCTTGCCGCCGCCGATGGCATCGAACGCCAGCGTCGCGCCGGTTTCCACCAGCGCATTGGTCAGGTCGTCCATAAAGGTTGGCGCGGTGGAATCGACGATATGTTTGGCGCCGATCTTGCGCAGGATCTCGGCCTGCTCGGCGCTGCGGACGATATTGACCAGGCCGATGCCATCCTTGAGGCAGATTTTGTTGAGCATCTGGCCGAGATTGGAGGCGGCTGCGGTGTGCACCAGGGCTTTGTGGCCTTCGCGCCGCATGGTCTCGGTCATGCCGAGCGCGGTCAGCGGATTGACGAAGCACGACGCGCCTTCGGCGGGCGTGGTGCCCGCAGGCAGCGGGAGCACATCAGCCGCTTTCAGGCAGCGATATTGCGCATACATCGCGCCGCCGATCATCGCCACCGTCTTGCCCATCAGTGCTTTCGCCGCATCCGATGAGCCGGTCTTGACGACCACGCCGGCGCCTTCGTTGCCGACCGGCATCGATTCATCGAGCCGTCCAGCCATCGCCTTCATCGCCGCTTCCGGCACTTTCGCGGTAATCACCGGCGCGTCCTTTGTGCCGGACGCTTTGGCGGATGTCATGTCAGCAGCGCCGATCAGGAGCCCGAGGTCTGATGGATTGATCGGCGAGGCCTCGACGCGGACCACGACTTCATCGGGGCCGGGTTCGGGTGTCGGGACGCTTGCCAGCGATATCTCGAGTTCGCCGCTGTTCTTGATCAGCGAACGGAGCTGAAGTCCGGTCTTGTCGATTTCCAAAGCCACGGTGAATCTCCGTTTATTTCGCGTCTTGAATTAAAGCCGCTCGCACTCAAAGCTTCGGTGCGGTGTGATCCTCGAGTCCAGCCGCCCATGTCGATGGCCTGCCCTCGAAGGCTGACTTGGCGCGCTTGCCGAGCCAATAGGAATAGGGCGGCGGCACCATGTCGAAGTCGGGATCGGCGCCGAGCTTCTGTGCCGCGTCCATCGGCCAGTTGGGATTGTACATGATCTCGCGGGCGAGCGCGGTCAGGTCGGCACGGCCTTCCCTCAAGATCGCTTCCGCCTGGTCGGCATGCACGATATGTCCCACCGCCATGGTCATGACGTCGGCTTCCTTGCGGATTTTTTCGGCATAGGGAACCTGGTAGCCGTATTTCCGGGCGCGCGCGCCGTCCATGGGCGAATGGGCCAGCGTGCCCCCGGAGGAACAGTCGATCACATCGACGCCCCTCGCCTTCAGCAGCCGCGCCAGCCGGACGCTCTCGTCGGGGCCCCAGCCTGCATCGTCCTCGCAGGAAAGACGCATGAACAGCGGCTTTTCCGCCGGCCAGACCGCGCGCACGCACTCGGCGACTTCGATCGCAAATCGCATGCGGTTGAGCTCGGAGCCGCCGTATTGGTCGGTTCGCGTATTGGCGACCGGCGACAGGAACTGGTGGATCAGATAGCCGTGGGCCGCATGGATTTCGAGAACGTCGAAGCCGGCCGTGTCGGCGCGCCCCGCAGCCTCGCCCCACTTCACCGCGAGATCGCGCACCTCGTTATGCGACAGCGCCCGGGGCACCGGCGATTTTTCGGTGTGGGGCACCGCACTGGGAGCCACCAGTTCCCAGCCTTCCCAGTCAAAGATTTCGGGCTCGTCGCCGCGAAGCGGCTTGCCGCCTTCCCAAGGGCGCGTCAGCCGCGCCTTGCGGCCGGAGTGACCGAGCTGGATGCCGGCAACGGCGCCGTGCGCCTTGATGAAGGCGGCGCATCGCGCCAGCGCCGGAATGAACCCATCGTTCCAAAGCCCGGTATCTCCAACCGTGCCGCAACCATTGCGCGCCACCTTGGTCGACTCCATGATGACGAGGCCCGCGCCACCCTGGGCATATTTACCGGCGTTCACGAGATGCCAGTCGGTCGCGAAACCTTCGACCGCCGAATATTGATGCATCGGCGCCACGACGACACGATTCTTGAGACGCACGCCCCTGATCTCGAGCGGAGTGAACAGCATTGGGTGCGTCATTTTATTTTTGATTCCTCCCATCCCGCGTGGTCCGCATCGATCGCGCGCGGCCTTCTTGTGCGAGCTGTTACCCCAACGCCTTCAGCGCCGCTTTCCCTGCATATTTGGCCTGGCTTCCCAGTTCCTGTTCGATCCGCAGCAGCTGATTGTATTTGGCGGTGCGGTCGGAGCGCGCCAGCGAGCCGGTCTTGATCTGTCCGCAATTGGTGGCGACCGCGAGATCGGCGATGGTGGAATCCTCGGTCTCGCCGGAGCGATGCGACATGACCGCGGTGTAGCCCGCCTTATACGCCATCTCGACCGCGCTCAGCGTTTCCGTCAGGGTGCCGATCTGGTTGACCTTGATCAGGATGGAATTGGCGCGGCCGTTTTTGATGCCGTCGGCGAGCCGGGTCACATTGGTGACGAACAGATCGTCGCCGACCAACTGGCACTTCTTGCCGACAAGATCGGTCAGTTCCTTCCAGCCGTCCATGTCGTCTTCGGACATGCCGTCTTCGATCGAGACGATGGGATAGCGCGATGCCAGATCGGCAAGATACTTTGCCTGTTCGGAACGCGAGCGGGTCTTGTTCTCGCCGCCATAGACGTAATTGCCGTCCTTGAAGAATTCGGTGGCGGCACAGTCCAGCGCCAGCATAACGTCGGAGCCGGCGCTGTAACCGGCCTTCCCGATAGCGGCCATGACGAACTCAAGCGCGGCGTCCGCCGACGGCAGGTTCGGCGCAAAACCGCCCTCGTCGCCGACATTGGTGTTGTGGCCGGCCTTTTTCAGTTCCCCGCGCAGGGTGTGGAAAATCTCCGAACCGCAGCGCAGCGCCTCCGCGAAAGTGCCGGCGCCGACCGGCATGATCATGAATTCCTGGAAGTCGATCGGATTGTCGGCGTGTACCCCGCCGTTGATGATGTTCATCATCGGCACCGGCAGCGTCCGCGCCGAGGTGCCGCCGACATAACGATAGAGCGGCATGTCGAAGGATTCCGCCGCGGCCTTGGCGCAGGCGAGCGAGACGCCGAGAATGGCGTTGGCGCCGAGCCGGCTCTTGTTCGCCGTGCCGTCGAGACCGATCATGAGCTGGTCGATCTGGACCTGTTCCTCGACGGCCATATCGTTCAAGGTTTCAAAGATCTCGCCGTTGATGGCTTCGACCGCCTTCAGCACCCCCTTGCCGAGATAGCGTGCCTTGTCGCCATCGCGCAGCTCCACCGCCTCGTGCGCGCCGGTGGAGGCGCCCGAAGGTACCGCCGCGCAGCCGATCGAGCCGTCTTCCAGCACCACGTCGACCTCGACGGTGGGATTGCCGCGGCTGTCGAGGATTTCGCGGCCGATGATGTCGACGATGGCGGTCATGGGTGCCTCTTTGGAAAATGGCTGATTTGATCGGTTGGCGCTGCTTCTACAGCAAGGCTGGGAAGCGGAAAAGGCCGCCCTGCCCGTGACGGCTCGGTCCGGATTGTCTAATAACGCGCAAAACGGAGATCAATGATGTCGAAAGCGCCCGGTAAATCGTCGAAATCGCAGGATCTGCAGCTCGGGCGCGCTGTGGAATGGCCCAGGACGCCCGAGGAGGCCAGGCTCGACCGCGTGCCCAATCCGCAAAGCGACACCCATTACGTGGTGCGCTTCACCGTGCCGGAATTCACCTCGATCTGTCCGGTCACCGGGCAGCCGGATTTCGCGCATCTCGTCATCGACTATGTGCCGGGCCAATGGCTGCTGGAATCGAAATCCCTGAAGCTTTTTGTCGCGAGCTTTCGCAATCACGGCGCCTTCCATGAGGACTGCACGGTGATGATCGGCAAGAGGATCGCGGGTGAAATCAAACCAAAATGGCTGCGCATCGGCGGCTACTGGTATCCGCGCGGCGGCATTCCGATCGACGTGTTCTGGCAGACCGGCAAATTACCTGTTGGCGTGTGGATCCCCGATCAGGGCGTCGCGTCCTATCGCGGACGGGGATGAGGGAACCACCGGCCGCGTAAGCAGCGCGTTCGCGGTAACGTGGGCGGCAGATTGACCGCTCGCTATATTTTCGCATAAGTTAACAGGAGAGATGGGGATGGAGTCCCCCGATACCCGCTCGTCGCGGGCTGATGACTCCCGCTGGGTGAGGCTACCAAAGCCTCGTCGCGGTGGGAGCATGTTTTTAGCCTGGGTTTTTTGTTGCCTGAACAAGTGGATTGGGCAACGCAGTGACCGTGGTAGCCAAACCAAACTATGCCCTGCGGGAAATTCCCGGCGGCATCTGGGCGCTCGGCTTCGTTTCGATGCTGATGGACATCTCATCCGAGATGATCCATGCGTTGTTGCCGGTTTATTTGGTGACAGTGCTAGGCACCTCGATGGTCACCGTAGGCGTCATTGAAGGCGTCGCCGAAGCAACCGCGTCCATTACAAAAATCTTTTCGGGTGCTCTCTCTGATTGGCTCGGTAAACGCAAACTTTTGGCCGTCCTCGGTTATGGGTTGGCCGCCTTCACCAAGCCGGTGTTCCCGCTCGCTCCATCGGTAAGCTGGCTCATCGGGGCGCGCTTCGTTGATCGTGTCGGCAAAGGCATTCGGGGCGCGCCGCGCGACGCGCTCGTTGCTGATATCGCTCCCACACATTTGCGCGGCGCAAGTTTTGGTCTGCGGCAATCGCTCGATACGGTCGGGGCCTTTCTCGGCCCGCTGCTCGGTATCGGCCTGATGTGGTGGACGGTCGACAATTTCAGGGCCGTGTTCTGGGTGGCGGTTGTGCCCGCCTTTCTGGCGTTCGCCCTGATGATCTTCGCGGTGCGTGAGCCCGCGCGGCCAGAGCGATTGCGGCAGGTACATAATCCAATCAGCCTTGCGGAGATCAAGCGCCTCGGTGCGTCTTACTGGTGGATCGTCGGCATTGCCACCGTCTTCACGCTGGCACGCTTCAGTGAAGCCTTCCTGATTCTGCGCGCTCAAAGTGTCGGCCTGCCGATCATGCTGGTGCCCGCCGTCCTCGTGCTGATGAATGTGGTCTACGCCCTTGCCGCTTATCCTGCGGGCGTTGCGTCCGATCGGATGAACCGGACTACGTTGTTGATCGTCGGGTTAGTGCTATTGATCGCGGCCGATCTTGCTCTCGCATTGCTGCCCTCTATCGGTGGGGTCGCGCTTGGCGTGGTGCTATGGGGTTTGCACATGGGCCTTACGCAAGGGATGTTCGCGACGCTGGTTGCCGATGCGTCGCCACCAGAACTGCGCGGAACGGCCTACGGATTTTTCAATCTGCTGACGGGAGTAGCCATGCTTGCGGCGAGCGTCATTGCTGGCGCCCTCTGGGATGCAACAGGTCCAAAGGCGACGTTCGTCGCCGGAGCTTGCTTGGCGTTTCTCGCGCTTGCCGGACTTCTCGGTGTGCGTGGGCAAATAAGACCGGTCGTCATTGAATAAGAGCGAAGGCGAAGGCCGCCGAGATCAAACCAAAATGGCTGCGCATCGGCGGCTACTGGTATCCGCGCGGCGGCATTCCGATCGACGTGTTCTGGCAGACCGCGAATTGCCAGATGGCATGATACTCGCGGCCAGGCTGACGTCGCGAATTGCCATGACTTCAGCGTGTGAAACTGCGGATGGTACCATCTTATGTGTCGCCGAAATTCTTGTTGACTTGGGCGATGTTCCTCTGGTTCGTTTGAACAAGTATTTTGAGTTTAAAGGAGTTTGGCATGCGTGGATGGTTTCGTCAGGCGACGTTGGTCGCTATTGCTTCGGTTTCCCTGATCTCGGCGGCTTTGGCAGTTGATCCAAAAACGAATGGTTCTGAAAAACCCCATCGTCTCGTCATTCAAGTCGATCAGAATGATCCAGCGGTGATGAATCTCGCGCTGAATAACGCGACCAACGTCATCGAATATTATCGCGCAAAGGGTGAGGACGTCGATGTGGATGTCGTCACCTATGGCCCCGGCCTGCACATGCTGCGTGCCGATACCTCACCGGTACAGGACCGCATCAAGAGTTTGAAGGATGCCGCATTTCCCAGCAAGATCCAGTTTTCCGCGTGCAACGTCACCAAGGAAGGCATGGAGAAAAAAGAGGGCCATCCGATCAGCGTACTCGCCGGCGCCGTCGTCGTTCCGTCGGGTGTCGTTCGGCTGATGGAATTGCAGGAGAAGGGCTGGAGCTATCTCCGACCGTGAACCAACCTGCCGGCCGCTAGGCCAGTGAGTTTGATTTCGAACATCCCGGCCTAGTGCTTCTCCGATGAGATCTTGTTGGCTGCTGGCGGCCACTTGCATGCCACGGCAATTTTTTCTCGGATGGCATCCAATCCGGTGAGTTGGAACGTCGCTTCGTGGCTGGGACCCGGCTCATCGAGCACGCTGATTTTCAGTCGCGCGCCATCCGGCAGCGACTGCAAAAGCCCGACGGCGTCGTCTCTATAAATCGCGGTCTTTCCATCCGGGGACGACGTCCAGGTCAGTTTGACGAGGGGTTGGTCGTTGATTTGGTAGTCGACTTGAACTTCCCTGGTGCGTGATGCGCGCCATGTCCCCTCGGTGCGAACCAGGAGTTCGGTGCGTCCTCCCCGACATCGAATGGCGAAAGTGGTCGGCGCATGCTTGACGCTGAACGGCAAGCGGATCGCAGCCGTCATCACCGGGGCGTAATCCACCGGAGAGGTGGTCTCACTGATGATCCAGTTTGGATCTCGTGGCTTTGGCGCAATATCAACGGCCCTCGCAGGCAGGTCCGGCGAAGCCGCAGCAGCCGGCTTGTCTGGCGAAACGGCGGCAGTGGGCTTGTCCGGCAAAGCTGCCGCAGTGGGCTTGTCCGACGAAACCGCGGCCGTGGGCATGTCTGCAGAGGGCCTGTCAGCTGAAACCGCCGCCGTGGGCGTGTCTGGCGAAGCTGCTCCAGCAGGCTTGTCGGACGAAACCGGTGCGGGGGGCTTGTCAGGTACGACGGTCGCAGTGGGTAAGTCCGGCGGAGCCGTTCCGGAAGGAGTTTCTGAAGTCACCTTTCCTGCGGCTTTTTCCAAGGATGCGGCTCCAGTGGCGATTTCCTGCGGAACGTGCTCCAGGCATTGGAGCAGCGTCGTGCGTGCCTTCTGCAGGCAATCCAGGCGCTGAACCGCATCATTTGCCGGGTTGGAGCAAATCGAGTCGGCGCCTCGCGCCGATTGAAAGCATAACTCCATGCCCGTGGGCGCCGCGTTCCCAGGCTGGGCCCAAACGGCCCCGCCAGCAGCGGAGAGAGCGGTGGCGATCAGCAGGGCCCGCATCATGGATGCTCGCTTTGCTTGGCGGGGCTCGCGCGATCCAGCCACTCCTGAGCGGGTTGAAAGCGCTCCAGGCCGGGGACTCGTGTCGCCAGATTGACGTTCTTCCATTTTGGGTCGAAGCCGGGCGCCTGCAGTTTGTCCGTCCGGCTGAAAAGTTCGTCGACAAAACGCGCGACACGAAGATAGCGCGGCGAGCCGGGACGCCAGTTGAACGAAGCGAGAATCGTGGGCACCGCAATGGTGGCGATCCGCTCGCCTTTGACAAGGTTCGGATAATCCGTCGGCTCAAGATATGAGGGGAGATAGTAATCTTCGAAGTTCGGGCCGTACTCGACAGGCAGAAACTTGAAACCTTCCTCCCATTTGCCTTTGACGAACGCGTCGACCGGCTTCGAAGTCACAAAGACGACGCCGGCAATCTCTCCACGCTTCATTTGCTCAAGCGCGACCGGGTGCGGGATGAACATCTTGTCGACATCGATGCCGAGGCGGCTAAAAATCAAAGGACCGGAATAGGCGGCGGCGGTGCCCTGCGTATTGAAGTTGACTTTCTTGCCCGCCAGATCCGCCAGCGATCGGATCTCCGGCCGAACGAAGATGTGCAATTCGGAAGGAAACAGATTCAGCAAATAAGTAAGGCGCTGCTGAATTTGCGGCACCTGGGACTTGTACTCTTCGAGCGAGTCACCGTTGATGATGGCCGCATCAACTCCCCTGAGATACAGCAGGTCATTGACGTTCTCGGTCGGGCCGCGGGTTACGATGGGAAGAACGTGCACGGCACCGCCGTCATTCACGACCCGCGCGATTTCCGTCGCGAAATGGATCGGCGCGCCCTCCAGGAGACCTCCGGCCAGACCGATCGTCGAGGCATTGAGCCGATCCCGGATCGCCGCCTCTCCGGAAATGTCCGATGAAGACGGCGAGCCATGATGTCGATGCGAATGTATTCGATGGGATTGCGCGATCGTTGAACCGCAAAGTGCAAAGGTGACTATTAGTATGCCTGCGAGTCTTGTTAAGATTGTCATCGTAATTCCATTCACTCAAAAAATTTGCTTCGCGCGGATTATCATACCGTCTTCGGCGTTGATGACCTGATCGCGCGCATTTTCCCTTCAATTAAAGGAAGATGGTAGCACTGAATATTATCCCGACCAAAGCAAGGCTTGGTTGCTGTCATGGATAACGGCCAAAGGCGATGCGTTGCGGCCTATGTTACCTCCGCAAGCCCCCGGCCTGCGCACGCGGGCTAGCTTGCTCCCGCGTCGGCCGGCCTCGTCTGCCGCAGCAGCCGCGCGCAGACCATGCCGAGCGCGATGATTACAACCGCGCTCGCCAGCAAGGTCGGTATCTTGCCGACATTCAGAATGCCAAATCCGTAGGCGATCGGACCGATGGTCTGGCCCATGAAGAAGAAGAACGAGTGCAGCGACAGCGCGGTGGCGCGGGCTTCCACCGAGAGTTCGCTGGCAAATACCTGCAGCGATCCGTGGATCATGTAGAAGCCCCACCCCATCAGGATGAAGTTGCCGGCCTGAAGCTGCCAGGGCGGGCCGAGGGCGACGATCGCGAGCTGCAGGCCCATCAATACGGCACCAGACATCATCATGCCGTTGACGCCCAACCGCGGCAAAAAGCGCGACACGCTCAAGGTGTAGAACAGTCCGCCGACGGCGAAGCCGGCGATCACGAGCCCGCTGATGGAAAGGCTGGTGACGCCCTGTTCGAACAGAAACGACGCGACATAGGGAAACAGGCCGAGCACGCAACAGCCTTCGATGAATACCGCGGTGTAGCAGACCCGCGCATTGGGATTGGCAAAGATGGTGCGATAGCCGTGCCTTAGCACCGAAAGATCGACTTTCGCCGGCGTCCGCCTCAGTGCGCCGCCGCGAAAGCCGATGGCCACCGCGACCGACGCCACGACCGCGAGCGAGCCCAGCACGGCGAGCACACCGCGCCAGCCGAGGAAATCGCCGATCAGGCCCGACAGCGACGCCCCGAGCAGATTGCCGGTCATCGCTCCCGCCAGCGTGCGGCCGATGGCGACCTGCCGTTTGTCCGGCGCAATCAGATCGCTGGTCAGCCCGAGCGCGATCGGAAATACGCCGCCGGCGCCGATCCCCGCCAGTATTCGCGTCGCGAACAACAGCGAAAACGACGACGACAGCGCGCCGAGAATGTTGGCGAGGCCGAGCAGCACCAGGCACAGAATCACGAGGCGCGCCTTGCCGAACAAATCCGCCGCGGCGCCCAGCACCGGCTGGATGATCGCGAAGGTGAATGCAAACACCGACGCAAACCCTGCCGCCGCGGCAATGCTGACATTGAAGTCGCTGGCGACGTGCGGCAGCACCGGATCGAGCGCCCGCGCCGACAGGCTCGCGGCGAACGTCGAAAGCGCAATGATATTCAGGACCGGCGGCATGTGCAGGTCATGACGGCCGCAAGCCTGCTCGCAACATCAACGCGCCAGGCTCTTGGCGAGCGCGTCGAACGCCATCAGCGTCTTCACCAAACCTTCGAACTCGCGCAGCGGCACCATGTTGGGGCCGTCCGACGGCGCGCGGTCGGGATCGGGATGGGTTTCGATGAACACGCCGGCGACCCCGACCGCGACCGCGGCGCGCGCCAGCACCGGCACGAATTCCCGCTCGCCGCCCGATGAAGTGCCCTTGCCGCCGGGCTGCTGCACCGAATGGGTGGCGTCGAAGATGACGGGCGCGCCGGTCGTCCGCGCCAGGATCGGCAGCGCGCGCATATCCGACACCAGCGTGTTGTAGCCGAACGATGCGCCGCGCTCGGTGACCAGCACGTTTGGACTGCCGGCGCCGGTGATCTTGGCGACGACATTCGCCATGTCCCACGGCGCCAGGAACTGCCCCTTCTTGACATTGACGACCTTGCCGGTCGCAGCCGCCGCTACCAGCAGATCGGTCTGCCGGCACAGGAACGCCGGGATCTGCAGCACGTCGACGGCCTCTGCCACCTCGGCACATTGCCCGGCCTCATGAACGTCGGTGAGCACGGGCATGCCGAGCGAGGAGCGGATCTCGGCAAAGATCGGCAGCGCCTGCGCAAGTCCGATGCCGCGCGCGGCGGAGACGCTGGTGCGGTTGGCCTTGTCAAACGACGTCTTGTAGATCAGCCCGACCTTCAGGCGCGTCGCGATCTCCTTTAGCGCGCCGGCGACTTCGAGCGCATGCGCCCGGCTTTCGAGCTGACATGGCCCCGCAATGATCGAAATCGGCAACGCATTGCCGAATTCGACCGATCCGATGGTGACGACCGGCGCAGCCGAGATGTTGGCGTTCAAGGCACTATCCTTTTCCAGGCGCGACCATGCCGAGCAGCGCCCGGAGGATCAACCCTCTTTAGCGGTCTCGAATATCAGGGTTGCGCCATGGGCGGCATGCGGCGGCACCACCAGACGTCCCACATGCCGCTGCGAGCCAATTCCGTTCTGCCGAAGCAATGCCTCGGTCTGCGCGATATCCGCGACCTCTAGGCGCAGCGCGTTGAGCGTCATCCCCTCGCCGTCCACGTCGGTTGAAAGGCTGAACTGGTCGAAAAACGCGACCGGTTCCATGATCTCGATATCGCCGTTCTCGGTTCGCGCCCTGACGCCGATCGAGCTCGAACGCAAATCGTCCACGCCGGCAAACGCCTTCAGGAAGATGTGATGATCGCTCGGATTGTCGGCGACCATCGCCACGCCAGGCACGGTCTTGGCGCCATTGCCGTGGATCTGAAATGCCGGGTCCCAAAAATTTTCCGGGAAATGATGCTGGCACGCGGCAAAGCCTGGACTAAGCGAGCCCGGATCATGCGCAAAAACCAGCGAGAACGCGAGCTTCACCGGTGTTCCATCGGGCCTTGTTCCTTCGCGGGCGAAATCGAACACGTCATAGCCGCCGATGCCGGCAGCCTCGAACGCGCGTGCATCCTCGATGGCATTGCTGGAGTTGAGTATCAGCATCGAGAAACCCTCACGCCTGTCCAGAAAGTCGCGATTGAATGCGCCGAATGAAAACGAGCGCGCCTCGTGCGGCACGATCTTGCCGGGTTCGGCGACTTCAAGGATTTCGATATAACAATTCCTTAATTGCACAATGCGGTTGTGGGTGCCCCACGCATGGCGGTTGCGCGCGCCGACGGTAAAGCCGGCGCGCGCATAAAATTCCGCCGCCGCGTCGAGATCGCGGACGGCGTGCACGATATGGTCGAGACCGTGGGGCATCGGGAGGCGACCTCACCCCTTCGAAAGGCCGGTCACTTCACCGACGAGAACGAGGTCGGCACCAGCAATTGATTGACGATGTTGCCGACGATCTGGCCGTCTTCCTCGGTCTTGGCGCGCGCCGCGATCCAGTCGGGGTCACTCTGGAATGCCGCCCATTTCTTCTCGCGATCGGCAAGCGATTCCCACGCCAGCAGATAGGTCAGTTCCTGATTGGATTCGCCGACCAGCGTGGTGAAGAACCCGGCCTGCTTGATGCCGTGCTTCTCCCACAGTTTTAGCGTGATGGTCTCGAAGCGCTTCAAGAGCGCCGGCAGCCGGCCCGGCAGACAGCGATAGACGCGGGTCTCGTAGATCATGGATTTCCTCCGTTTTCTTGCGGAGGCGTTATAGCTGTTGGAGGGAAAGCTGTCTTGGCTCAATCAAGCACGCCCGGCGGCGTGGGGCGCATGACTGATTACTCATCCCGAGGCTGCCGCGTCCCGAAGGATAAGCCGGCCGGTTCGAGACGGGGGCTTGCTCTAAACCAGTCGGCTCTGCACCACCGCGGCCTGCACGAACGACGCGAACAGCGGATGCGGTTCGAACGGGCGCGATTTCAGTTCGGGATGGAATTGCACCCCGATGAACCACGGGTGGTCTTCGTATTCGACGATCTCCGGCAGCACGCCATCGGGCGAAACACCTGAAAAACGCAGGCCATGCTGTTCGAGCCGGTCCTTGTAGGCGGTGTTGACTTCATAGCGATGGCGATGCCGCTCCGAAATCTCGGTGGCGCCGCCATACACCTCCGACACCCGGCTGCCGCGCTTGAGCACCGCAGGATATGCCCCCAGGCGCATGGTGCCGCCGAGATCGCCGGCCTTCGATCGCTTCTCCAATTCGTTGCCGCGGAGCCATTCCGTCATCAGGCCGACCAGCGGTTCGGGCGTCGGGCCGAACTCGGTGGAATTGGCTTCCTCGATGCCGACCAGATTGCGCGCGGCCTCGATCACCGCCATTTGCATGCCGAAGCAGATCCCGAAATACGGCACGTCGCGCTCGCGCGCGAACTGCGCCGCGCGGATTTTTCCTTCGGCGCCGCGCTGACCAAAACCGCCGGGCACCAGAATGCCGTTGACGTGTTCGAGAAACGGCGCGGGATCCTCGTTCTCGAACACTTCGCTCTCGATCCAGTCGAGATTGACCCTGACCTTGTTGGCGATGCCGCCGTGCGACAGGGCCTCGATCAGCGATTTGTAGGCGTCCTTCATGCCGGTGTATTTGCCGACGATGGCGATGGTCACCGCCCCCTCGGGATTACGCACCCGCTCGTTGATGACGTGCCAGCTCTGCAACTGCGGCGGAATCCTGGGTTCGATGCCGAACGCCGCCAGCACCTCGTCGTCGAGGCCGGCGGCGTGATACGCCTCGGGCACGGCGTAGATGTTGTCGACGTCGCGCGCCTCGATGACAGCACTTTCGCGCACGTTGCAGAACAGGCCGAGCTTGCGCCGCTCTTCCTTCGGGATCGGCCGGTCGGTGCGGCACAGCAGGATGTCCGGCTGGATGCCGATCGAGCGCAGTTCCTTGACCGAGTGCTGGGTCGGCTTTGTCTTTAATTCGCCGGCACTCGGGATGAACGGCAACAGCGTCAAATGAATGTAGATGGCGTGGTCGCGCGGCAGGTCGTTCCTGATCTGGCGGATCGCCTCGAAGAACGGCAACCCCTCGATATCGCCGACGGTGCCGCCGATCTCGCACAGCACGAAGTCGTAATCGTCATTGCTGTCGAGAATGAAATCCTTGATGGCATTGGTGACATGCGGGATCACCTGGATGGTGGCGCCGAGATAATCGCCGCGCCGTTCCTTGGTGAGGATGTCCTGGTAGATGCGCCCGGTGGTGATGTTGTCGGCCTTGGTGGCCGGACGCCCGGTAAAACGCTCGTAGTGTCCAAGATCGAGATCGGTCTCGGCGCCGTCATCGGTCACGAACACTTCGCCATGCTGGTACGGCGACATCGTTCCGGGGTCGAGATTGAGATAGGGATCGAGCTTGCGGAGCCGAACCTTGTAGCCCCGCGCCTGCAGCAGCGCGCCGAGCGCCGCCGAAGCCAGACCTTTACCGAGCGAGGAAACCACGCCGCCGGTGATGAAGATGTACCGCGCCATGGGACCCAACCTTTAAGGCTACCGGTGCGATTCGCCAAAACGAATCGTACCCCTCAGCGAACATTCCGTTTGGCTGTGGGTGACGTGAAATTGAAAACAATATCAAGACGTTGATGGAGGCTCCTCATGCACGACGGTAGCCGCCGCCCTGCATGGCCCCCCTGCTTTATTGTTTATTGCGAACGTGGCGCTTGCGGACCCGATGGCGCCGGCTGATTCTGCTGTTGCTCGTCCGACTTCTTCAGCGAATCCAGAATGCCGCCGCCCTGCGACAGCGGCGGGGCGGGCGTCGCCGGACCAGCCGGCTGAGACTGCGAGGCGGGAGTGCCGCCAATGATCGAGCTCGGCTTGCGGTCGTAGCTGGCGATCCAGGACAGGAACAGGCTGGTGATAAAGAAGCCCACTGCGAGAACCGCCGTCGTGCGCGTCAGCAAATTGGCGGTGCCGCGGCTCGACATGAAGCCGGCGCCGCCGCCGACGCCGAGGCCGCCGCCCTCGGATTTCTGCAGCAACACCGCGCCGATCAGCGTCGCGACGATCATGAGGTGAATGACGATAACGACAGTCTGCATCTCTACCTTCCGTCGCAAACCAAAAGCGCCGAGGCACTTCATCGCTGTTTGGCCTGGTTGCGATGGACGAAATCAGCCCTTGGCCAATCACACTTATTGCCTTCTCGCCAATCGTCTCCTATAATAGACAAATGTCTCTCTTGCTAGACGACACATCCTCCCGCATTGCCGGGCGTTTGCGACTTGAACGCGAAAGTCGCGGCTGGTCTCAGGCGGATCTCGCCGAACGCTCGGGCGTATCCAAGGCGACCATCAGCAAGATCGAACGCGAGGAGGTCAGCCCGACCGCCGTGGTCCTGGTTCGGTTGGCGGGCGCGTTCGACCTGACCCTGGCAGGCTTGCTGCTGCGGGCAGAGGGCAAGGAACGGCTGACCCGGGCCACGGAACAGCCGATATGGCGCGACCCCGCCACCGGCTATTTGCGCAAGCAGGTGTTCGGCCGGCCCGACCATCCTGTCGAGATCATCAGGGTTGAGCTGCCGGCCGGACAGCGGGTGGTACTCCCGGCTTCGTCTTACGTGCATATTCGTCAGGCCGTCTGGGTGCAGGCAGGCCAGCTCGTCATCATCGAAGCCGGCGAGCGGCGCGAACTCGGAGCGGGAGACTGCCTTGGATTTGGCCCGCCGTCCGAAGTCACCTTCGCCAACGAAACGACCGCCTGGTGCATCTACATCGTCGTCCTGGCTCGGAGCTGACGGTCATGTCGGCGATCGAAATCAAGGCCTTGAACGCCTCGCCTGATATCCGCGAGGCGTTGACCGAAATCCTGGTCGAGGCGGTGGCGAGTGGCGGCTCGGTCAGTTTCATGCACCCGCTGGCGTTAGAGGTGGCTGACACCTTCTGGGAGGGTTCGCTGGCCGCGGCTGCCCGGGGGGAACGGATTGTGCTCGGCGCCTTTGACGATGAAAGCCTGATCGGAACGGTGACCCTGCTGCTCGACTGTCCGCCGAACCAGCCGCACCGGGCCGAAATCGCAAAAATGATGACGCGGATCAGTCACCGCGGCCGGGGCGTTGCGAAGGCGTTGATGCGTACGGCCGAGAGCATGGCCGAGGCGCGCGGCCGCACGCTCCTGGTGCTCGACACCGCGGCCGATGGCGGCGCGTCGGGCTTGTACGAGGAACTGGGCTTCCAGTTGGCGGGCGTGATTCCGGACTACGCCTTCAAGCCGCGCGGCGGACTCTCGGGAACGATGATCTATTGGAAGCGCCTCTAGGGACAGCCGGCGGCAATCGCAAGAAAGTCAGCAGCTTTAAGACTGGCGCCCCCGACCAAAGCGCCGTTGACGTTCGCAACCGCCATCAATTCCGCGGCATTCGAAGGTTTCACCGAACCGCCGTAGAGGATGCGGATTTTCGCCCCCTCGCCGCCAAACCGTACAACCAGAAGACCCCGGATAAACCCATGAATTTGCTCGACATCGCCGGTGGTCGGGGTCAGGCCGGTGCCGATGGCCCAGACCGGCTCGTAGGCCACCACCAGATTGTCGGCCCTGGCCTGATCCGGCAGCGAAACGTTGAGCTGCCCGCGGCAGATGTCGAGGGTTTGCCCGGCATCGCGCTGGTGCTGGGTTTCGCCGATGCAGACGATGGCGGTGAGCCCGGCGCGCCAGACCGCTTCGGCTTTTTGCCGAACCAGCACGTCGCTCTCGCCGTGATCGGCGCGCCGTTCGGAGTGACCGACAATGATGGCGCTGGCGCCGGCATCGCCGAGCATTTCGGCCGAGATATCGCCGGTATGGGCGCCCGACGCCTTGGGGTGGCAATCCTGGGCGCCGACCGCAACCTTTGAGCCGCGCGCCTTTTCGGCAAAGGCGGCGATCAGCGTC
>WNFO01001072.1_pt1 | contig 31962 bp, 32 predicted proteins | sample 5400251 | NCBI WGS metagenome assembly WNFO01 (sample SAMN13153354, study PRJNA577476) | soil metagenome | isolation source: 100 cm saprolite under Madrone tree | place: USA:California | collected 2016-06-14
TTAGGCGCGGAGATCGTGCCCATTCGTGGGAACCACGTCAGTATTTGCTACGCGCAAATCACCAAGGTTGTTAGAGCGCGCGGCGGAAAAATGTTGCCCTTCGGTTTGGAATGCTGGGAGGCGGTTCGGGCGGTTGCAGACGAAGCGGCCACGCTTCCGGCGGATGTTGTTCCTTCAGCGACACTGGTTCTTTCATGTGGTTCAGGCGTGACCCTAGCTGGCTTGCTTCTCGGTCTCCGTGCTACGCCGCGGCGAGTTATTGGGATTTCATCGGGTCGATCACTGACAAAGATTCGCGCGTGTGTTTGCCGATATGTCGGCACGCTGCCACACTTCGTGGATCTTCGGCCGTCCGCTTTAGCTTACGATATCGCCTTAGAATATTCGTGTCCTTTCCCATCGCACCCTAATTACGATCGAAAGGCCTGGAAGTTTTTGGTCGATAATTTAGGAGCATTGCGCGATCCCGTAATTTTTTGGAACGTCGGAGCCTAGAACGCTTTACGGGTAGCTGTTATCGCCCTGCTGCGCGTACCTTCTCCTCTTGAACTCCAGCATCAGCAATGTTGCGGTAGCGCTCAGGAACAGCCAAAGCGCGATCGAAGTATTCGATAGCTAGATCCCATCTTCCCCATACTCGATTGAGCCGGCCGAGTTCGTGAAGCGCGAAGCCATAACCGGGTCGAAGTTTCATCACGACTTTCTTCAAGTACTTCTCCGCTTGCTCAAACTCCGTATTCGGATTTCTATTCTCCCTTCTTTCCAGAACGCCGAGGCGCAGGTGGACCGATCCCAAATCGGAGGTGTTGGCCCAGTCTGCCGAAAGTTTTTGCTCAGCCGCATTCAGCGCCTTCAGCGCCGTTTCCAAGAGACTTTTGTCATTCGGTTTTCCGGGTACGGGATAGTCGAACAAATACATGTGCGCCATCCCCGAAGCGTTCTCAACGGTGGCTGCGATTTTCTTCCACATCCCATCGCGCACAGATTCAACGTCTTGCGTCCGCGCGAGTCTTCCGCGCACGTCATTAATCCATTTCAAGCTTTCCTGATACATCCGCCGGATGTGTTCGTAGACAGCAACTTCTCGTCCTTGTCCAAACTTCAAAGCCTCGCGCTGTTTCCCATTAGGCCGACTCCACATCGCATAGGTTTGCGCGAGATTAGCCGCCGCCAGGTTACGCAAAACCACTTCCGATGTCCCTTCGATGACTGCTAAAAAGTGCTTCTCGGCCCTCGCGAGGTTTTCATGGTTGTATTGGTGATAATACGAAACCGCGAGATTGAAAAGCGCTTCGAGCCGCAAATCCGGCTCTTTGCTTTCATCGAAGATTCTTTGAAAAAAGGGAGCTGCATCTGCCGCTTTCCCGAGGAGATCACAGACCATACCAGAATACAGAAGAGCATCGACATAGTCGCTGTCTTCGTTTCGCGCCAAAGCGAGCGCGCTATCAGCGCGTTCGAGATGTTCGAACTTCTTGCTAATATTATATTGATCGATCTCTGCTAGGGCGTGTGTCACTTCTTCAAAGGCAACACGTTTTGGGGTTTGTGTATTCATTTTTGGCTTTCTCCAACAATCCAAGTCAACACTGCATGAGCTAAATCCTTCAATCCGTTTGTCAAATTTCCTTGGGCGAAAGAGCATTCCCATGTTTGCGCGGTCCGCTCACGCTTAAGCAACCGCAGAATGACGTGGTAATTGTTCTGCAAACTGAGCGAGCCTTCCAGGGTATAGTCGACTGGATTTATTTTCCGGAGGAGCACGATGAAAATAGGCCAGGCTTTCTCAGACACAAGCGAGAGCGGAGCTTCCCAGGCACGAAGCGAGGTTTCCAAAACGATTGTAGGAAGAACCGTGGCTTCCTGCGATATCTTGATTTTTTGTTTGAGCAAATATTGCTTACTCATACGTTCGCGCACGAAATTCGCGATCTCGCGAAAGTGAGTGTACGGTTTCTCGGTCGAAGGCCAGTAACTCAACGGCTCTATCTCGAGACGCGGCGGGCTGTTCTTGCGACGAGAAATCCTTACTAGGTAACCGATGCACGACGCTAATCTTTCAGCCAGGAAGAATAGTACGATAGCGATCACAATATTGAATCCCGCAATCCAAATCAGCGCCAATCGGTCCTGGATCCAATCTTGAAGTCGACTTTGCCAAGTGAGCAATTCCTCACTCCCGGCCATCGCGGAAGCCCGAGTTGGCGCGTTGTCCGAGTCAACAGCTTTCGCATACTCTGCTAACGCTTCGTTTGTCTTCCCAGCTTTTGCGAGCAGTCGCCCAAGAGCGAGATGCTGTGCGCCCGCAGGCTGCGCCGGCTGCCACAACGGCGGAGGGGCTTGGGAAAGTTCTACGTGGATTGGCGCGGTGAAAGCATTTTCGTCGATTACGCCCCCAAACATGTCGGACACGCAGAGAACCCAAATCGAAAGGTACGCGAAGAAAATCTTTTTCAGTAGATGCAGCAGCGTCGGTGACAAATATCACATTTCCCGACAACGTGTCGAGAATGTACCTATGTCTCCGGATTGACCGGAAAGTGTTTGTTCTTGAGGTTTTCCGGGACGCGTTTGGTTTGTTCGGCTTCGATCTGTTCGGTCGCTGCATTTAACGCGTCGTACGGTTCGCGGCTTTTCTTGGCGCGACACATGTAAGCGACGGCGTGCGCGAGCGGGATGCGCGCTTCGGGCAGACCGACAAATTCAACGGCTTGTTGCGTGGCAATGGCGAGCGGGAGCGCTTCCGAATCAGCCAGACCAACATCTTCGCTCGCGAAAATCACGATCCGCCGCGCGATGAAACGAAAGTCTTCGCCGGCGTGCAGCATTTTCGCCAGCCAATACATCGCGCCTTTTTCATCAGAAGCGCGCATGCTCTTAATAAACGCGCTGATCGTGTCGTAGTGCGCGTCACCCGCGCGATCGTACACGATCGCTTTTTGCTGAATACTTTCCTCGGCAACCGCGATTGTAAAATGAATAATGCCTTTCGAATCTGGCGGCGTGGTCATCACGCCGATCTCGAGCGCGTTCAAACATTTCCGCGCATCACCGTCGCTTAATTTGGCTAGATGCCGGCGAGCATTCTTGTCGACCTTAACGTTATAATTGCCGAGACCGCGTGCAGAATGTCCTGCTGCGCTTTGTTGAAATGATGGATCTCGTCGATGAACAGAATCGTCTTTTGTCTGGAAGTGCGGGTGCGATTGGTCGCGCCCGCAATCACGCGTCGCATTTCCGCGACGTTGCTTTCAACGCCACTCAACCGCACGAATTTGGCGTGGGTCATGTCAGCGATGATGTGAGCGAGGGTTGTTTTTCCGGTGCCGGGCGGGCCGGATAAAATCACCGAGGGCAAACGATCGGCTTCAATCGCGCGGCGCAATAATTTTCCCGGCGCGAGAATATGTTCCTGACCGACAAATTCATCGAGCGACCGCGGCCGCATCCGCGTCGCGAGCGGCGCGCCCGCTTGAGGCGGGTTGTTTTTAGCAGAATCGACATCTTCTTCTTCGAACAAGTCCTGCACGAAGCAAAGTTACGCCGGGCCATAGAATCGCGCATCTTTGTGTAGCCACGGTCCTGCGGGCCGTTGATCGCCACAGGCGCGTGGTTACACCGTTGTCGGTTTAAATTCAAAACTTCGCGAGTCAGATGCCGTATTACCTAACCGACGAGTTCTCTCGTCACGATGAATATACCGCGGCAACCGTTTCTCGGGCTGGCCTTGATGGCGGCGCTGGGAATTGGCGTTGCAGGTTTTTTTCCAATCGCGGCATCGCAGTGGTGGCTTAGTGCGATTATCTTCGCGGTTCTTGCCATCCCACTCCTTTGCTGGCCAAACTTCACATCGACATATCTGCTGGTCGGGTTCGTGACATCGGAACCAAAGGTGGCACCGAACGGATTCGCCACATTCCTGTTCAAGCTCGAATCGATCGAGTTCGACGGCAAAACGAGGCCGACTCATGCGACGTTGCTCGTCCGCTGGCGTGGCAATCCGGAATTCGGCGATGAACTGAAAATGTTTGGAATCGCGGAGCCGATTGCGCCGCCGCGCAATCCGGGTGAGTTCGATATGCGTTCATATCTCGCGCGTCAGGATGTGCGACGAAGTCTGTTTGTTCGCTATCCAGAAGATGGAGTTTTGATTCGCAAGGGAGCGGGAAATCCGATCTTCCGAGCGGCGCAAGAGTCACGCGCTTGGATGCAAACTGCGATTTGCCGCGGACTGGATGATTCACCGCAGGTGCAAAATTTCCTGAGTGGCATTGCTCTCGGTTTGCGCCACCAGACGCCGGAAGACATTGAGGAGCCGTTTCAACAAACGGGCACGCTGCATCTTTTCGCCGTTGCCGGTCTGCACGTCGGAATTGTGGCTCGCCTTTTATGGATTCTTGCGATGATGGCGAGGCTTTCCCGGAAATGGGCGACGGCGCTCATCATTCCGCTTTTGCTTTTTTATGCGGCGGTCACCGGACTGCACGTTTCCAGCATTCGCGCCGCGGTTATGAGCTCGATTCTGCTTGGCGGTTTTTTCTTCGAACGAAAAGTTTTCGCGCTCAACAGTCTGGCCGCCGCGACGTTTTTTCTTCTCTGCTGGGACACGAACGAATTTTTCTCGACCGGATTTCAACTTTCGTTCGCGGTCGTCGGCGGAATCATTTTATTGGCCGATCCGCTTTCCGGATGGCTTCGACTGATTGGCGCGCCTGATCCATTCCTGCCGCGGCGTCTGGTGAGTGGTTTGCGGCGCATGATCGGAGTCGGCTACGAGTGGATTTGTCGTGGCGGTTCGGTTTCTCTGGCGGCGTGGCTCGGCTCGCTGCCATTGATCTTCTGGTATTTTCATCTGATCACACCGAGCCCCCTTTTCGCGAATCTGGTCGTGGTGCCGATCGCATTTTTCATCTTGGCGATCGCGCTGCTGTCGCTGGTGGTGGCGCCTATCGCTTCCGGATTGTCGCTCATTTTCAACAATGCGAACTGGACGCTCGCGACGGCGGTGATCGCATTCATTCAATGGTTCGCGCAGGTTCCTGGAAGTCATTACTACGTCGCCGAATCTAGTTGGGCCGAAAAAACTACCCGCGAAGATCACAGTGCTGGATGTCGGCGCGGATGCCGCCGTCCACGTTCGGGCTTCGCGAGCTGATTGGCTTTTGGATTGCGGCAGCGGCCGCGATTACGAACGAGTCCTTCGGCCATATTTGCACGGGGCGGGAATCAATCGAATCACCGGACTGTTGCTGACCCACGGTGATTCGCTCCACCTTGGAGGCACGGAGAATCTTTTGCGCGACTTTGTTCCGCATGTTTTGATCGACAATTCGGCGACTGATCGTTCAACCGTTCACCGGCGGATTTTTGTTTGTGTCCGATAGCGGTTACGCGACTGAAAAATCATTGCTCGCATCGCGGTCTGATTTGCGCAGCGATGTTTTGGTCAAAGGCCAGCATCATTCGGGAAATTCCGGCTCGGACGTTTTTCTCGACGCAGTCCGGCCGCGATTGATCGTGGCGACGTCGCGGGATTTCCCCCAGCAGGAGCGAATTTCAGATGAATGGGCGGGGCAGGTTCGAGCGCGTAATATAAAATTGTTTCGCCAGGATGAAACCGGCGCGGTGGAGCTGGAGTTCGGCGAGCGCGAGTGGCAGGCACGCGCCTATCTCACGGGCGAGATTTTTCGCAGCGCCAATCGGTAAATCGGCGCGCCCAGCTCACGAAATCGCCGCTCGAATTTCGTTAACGGAAGGTCGGTCCGAGCCGGACTGGCATTTGCATCGACAATCGCGAAGCCGGAATGATTCCGGGCAATACCACAAATCTCTTCAAAATAATCCAATTGATCGGTAGCGATTCGGAAAAAGCCGTCATCCGCAAGCGCGCGATGAATTGCATCGAGAAAATCCGCTCTAACGATTCGCCGGCGACGGTGGCGCCGTTTGGGCCAGGGATCGGGGAACAACAAATAAAATGTTTCGACCGATGCTTCCGGCAGGAGATAGCGAACAGCATACGAGCTTTCGACGTTTACAACCCGGACATTTTCCAGTGCGGCCGCTTTATGGCATGCCTTGGCTACGCGCCCGACCAAACGTTCCATCCCGAGAAAGTTTTGGTCGGGATAACGTTGCGCCAGTTCCCTTAAGAACGAACCGTCGCCGCAGCCCAGATCGACACGCAGCGGTGCGACGCGCCCAAAGATCGCAACCAGGTCGAGAGGCGCGACGTATGTCTCCGGGATCAGTTCGATCACAGAAGAAAAATGGAGCGGTTGCGAAGCGATTCAACCTCGCAACGGCTAAAACTGGATCGCGGACCAGTTAGGCGGCTTGTTTTGGCGTGCCGAAACCAATCGCGAGCATGACTACGGCGAGCGCGACGTGCAGCCAGGTGTCGTTCTGATTGTTCGCGATGAGATTGAAGATCATCCCGTCGCCAACGAGGAAGCCCATAACGGCCACGACCGCGTAAACAAGACCGAAGATCTGGAACCACAAGCGGGCAGCTCCTGCCCCCGACATTGAAGCGACGAGGAAAATTGCGCCTGAAGCGATGTGCACAATGCTATGAGCCTTGTTCACCATGAAAATGCCGAGAAGCATATCATTAGTGGTGATTCCGGGAACGAACCCGAGGATTCCAATCGCCAAGAAGATGGTACCAAAAAGCATTCCAAATGTTTTAGCCATAGTGACCTCCTGCTGGTTTCGCGACGTTACGCTTATGGCAGCGTGACCAAACGCTGGCAAGCCAAAAGGCGGCTGGAATTTATTCGCAACGGCGACGCGCCAGAGCTGTCTAAGATCGACAATATGAGGCTCTTCCGTTTCGCTTATCTCTTACTGTTGTGTCTGGCTGCTGCGGCGGAGGCGCAAAATTCACCGCCGGCAACAACGAAAACCGCGGTTTTTGCCGGTGGTTGTTTCTGGTGCATCCAGCCGGCCTTCGACAAAGCGCCGGGAGTACTTAAGACAACAGTAGGCTACTGCGGCGGAACAGAACCCAATCCGACTTATGCACTTGTCGGCTCGGAGAAGACAAACTATCGAGAGTCGATCCAGATCGCCTACGATCCGGCCAAAATTTCATACGAGCAGTTGCTCGACATCTACTGGAAGCAAATCGATCCGACGCAGTCCGACGGCCAATTCACCGACATCGGTCCAAGTTATCGCGCCGCGATTTTTTATGGCAGCGACGAGGAAAAAAAGGTCGCGGAAACGTCGAAGGAGAAACTGGCGCACTCCGGCAAGTTCAAAAAACCGATCGTGACCGAGATTTTGCCTGCGATGAAATTTTATCCGGCCGAGGATTATCACCAAAAATACTACCAACAGAACCCGGAACACTTCGAGGCCTTCGAACACGGCTCCGGACGAGTGTCGTTCCAGAAGAAAAACTGGGGCGACAAGCCGTAGTAGTGCCCACGCCTATCAGTTGCTCCTCCCTAGAATTTGTAAACTTTTGTCTGCTGCGATTCAACGAACTCGGCGCGGTCGACCGAAAGTGGCTCGTTCAGAACTTTGCCCAATTCCTGCGCCAGAACAATGGCGATGGAGCGAGCGTCTCGAGTGTAAACCGGGATGGGAAACGAGCCGGCATTACGGTCGTAGCCGTAGATGGCGCCGTCGGTTTCCCACACGCAGTAGGCGTGGCCGGCGGGATGATCGGTGTAACGCACGAGAAGAATTTTTGCCCAAAAACTCTTGTCCAGAGCATGCTGGGTCTTAACAAGTGCCAAATAATTGCAGGCTGAGATAACGCAGCCGTTTGAAACGACGAGGTCACTCTCGCCCGGGGAAAGAATGACAGCTTGCTGGGGGCGGCAACTGAGGGTGATACAAGCGAGCAAGATGGCGGAGTGATAAAATACTTTAACGAGGGCGCGATAATTCATGAACGCGGGAGTGGCTGCGGTTATTAGGTTTATAGATTTTATAGCACGTCTTACACTCGGATGTGAAGTTTTATTTTTCACCGCTGCAAGAAAATTGCACACGCACTGAATTTTGGAGTGTTCGGGCAGGCGGAGTGCTCGGTCCGTTGTCTTGGAGCGTGCTGTGGCCGGCAGACACATAAAGCCCGCTACGTGGCAGTTTCCGAACGTTTTTCGAAACTGGCAAGGGGAGTTGAACCCTGTCCTCGCCGCTATTCACCCAAACATCTCCCTGCCGCTGCCTCTCTGGCGTCCTGTGCGCGATTTGCGAGTGCGCAATGCCAATTGTCGGAAATCTCTTGCTCCTAAGCATTGTCTGACTCCAATTATCGCGCTCGTATCATGAGTTTTGTTATCTCTCCATTTGGCAGTCGACGGGTTTGTTTGGCGTTACTTCTAGTTTCCGCAGCGCTGTTCTCGGCCACGCTCGTGCAGAAAAATCCGCCGGTCAGGCCTGCTGATGCGGACTCTCCGGTGTTGATTTGGGACGTTGATCCAAAACTGGAGAAGAGTTTGCCGCGGAACTTCCGCACAACTGACGACCGGCTTAAGACGGACAAGGGCGAAATTCCTGCAGAGACCGGCTTGGCCGATCTTCATGCTTCTGGAAGCGGAGAGTTTACGGCTGATGGTCTCAAGCTTTTGTTGGCGCGCACGCGCGGCCCAGTGACTGTCTTCGATTTGCGGCAGGAGACGCACATATTTGTCAACGGATTGCCTATTAGCTGGTTTGCTACACGCGACTGGGCGAATGTCGGGCGCAGTCAAGGCGCAATCGAGGCAGATGAGAGGGCACGGGTAGAATCGCTCAAGCTTGGGAGTAAAATCGTTGTTAGGCCGGGCGCTGCCGTTAAAAAACCCGGTGCTACTCCGAGTATGCCGCAGAATGTGACCGTCGGGCACGCGAGCATGGAACGTGAGTTTGTTAAGCCCAATCAGGCGGCTTATGTGCGGGTCACCGTAACGGATCATTGCCGGCCCCTTGATACTGAAGTCGATGGATTTATTCTCGCGGTCCGCGCGCTTCCGGAGAATGGTTGGGCGCATTTTCACTGTGAAGCGGGCCGCGGACGGACGACCACCTTCATGGTGCTTTACGACATGCTGCGAAACGCCGCTCGCGTCCCGATGGAGGACATTGTGCGCCGTCAGCAATTGCTTGGTTACGACTACGACGTGCTTCGGCCTGCTAAGCCGAGAGACTGGAGGGCACCCTATACCAACGACCGGATCGCGTTTGTGCGCGCTTTTTATAACTACGCTCACGCTAATCCGAATGGTCGGCCGCAGCTCTGGAGCGAATGGCTAAACTCGACTGCAAACTGATTTCCTAGTTTGCAGATTCTGGATTAGCCAATCGCGGCTTTTACATGGCGAGCCTGAGCCAGAAAAACTGGCCTGCCAAGCCGTAGATAGTCTTTGAGGCAGGCAAAAATCTTGCAAAGCAAAGACCACTCCACACCACCAGCCATCGAAACTGGCCGCGTAGAGCTTCTACATGTTCCACAACACTTCCGTCAGCCTGCCTCAATGCCGGTGTCGCGATGAGCATTTCAAATGCGAACAGTGACAGGAGAATCAAGCACGCGCCGATGTGCACACAGCGCGTTATAATTATCAACATGTTTCGGCGTTTGTTTCGTTAGTGACGCGGTTTATCGGAGAACCTGAAATATGAAATCGCCTTTGGTCACATGTGTATCCACCGACACGACACGCCAGACCACCCTGTAAGTTCCTGGTCCGAGCGGCAGGAGCGAGATATGCAGGAGCGAACGGTTAGAGGGATCTAGATGCGCGTCTTTTTTATCCAGTTGTTTTCCGGCCGCATCGAAGACTTGGATGATGCTAAACGCCGGCTCGATCGCTTCCGTGAACCAAATCCGCACCTCCGACGGCGCGGAATGCACTTTGCCTCCGACGGCGGGATCGGAACGCTCTAAAAAGGCGTGTGCGCGCACTTGTGCAACCGGCAGAAGTCCGAGAAAACAGACGAAAATGATACGGCGGACTGGGCTCATCTGTTTCTTCCAAATAAAGGCCGGCCCAAGCTGTGCGGGAAAAGATCATCGAGGTATAAGTGCAGCTGCGCGATGAAGCCGACGTCGTTTCCGGTGCGCGAATTGATGGGAATCACCGCTTCGGCTCCGACTTGGAAGTATTTGCCAGACCAGATGATGCCGGGATTGACGGTGCCGGTAATTAGTCCGCTCTGCCCGCGGTCGAGTGGATCACTAAGCGAAACCTCCACCAACGGAATGAGGCGGTCGAATGGCGCGCGCAGGCCGATGTTTCGGACCTGCTCTTGCAAGTAAATGATGCTGTATTCGACTGCAAAACCCGATTGCAACACAGCGGGGTTTCGTGATCCGTCTGTCCGCGCGCTGCTCGGTAAGGCGACGCCGACGAGGCCAGTGATTGCAAGTGGTCTCAGCCACGGCAATCCTTGCGGCAAATCGCCCAAGCCCTTGCCGAAGAACAGCCCCGGAGTCCATGTGCTGAAAGTATCTGCTCCCACTTGTTTGCTTCCCGTGCCGCCGACATCCACGTCGAGGCCGATCGAGACCACGGCTTCGTGTTCGTCGTTCTCAAAGAACTCGTATTTCGAGCCGATGGAAAGATTGCTGAAGCCATTTACCGCCTTGCCCTCTGAAGGATTGAGCATGATCAACGCCTCGCCAAACTCGATGTCCCATTTCGGCGTAATGCGCAGTGCGATGTCGGAAGAAACCTCCGTGTCGCGCGTGCCGCCATTGTCCGGCGTGACGATGCCGGAAACAGTCGGCAGCGATAACTCGTCGGCCACAAATGGATCGTCGGTCGAAAGCGTAGCTGGGAAAAATCTGCTTCCGGCAAAACCATGCGCCGAAATCGTTTCAGGCGGGCCTAAGATTATGATGAGAGAGACAGTAACAGCGGTCAAAGCCGCCTTGCTGAGTGGTGCAAAAATGGGGTGTGTAAACGTGTGTTTCAGCTGCGAAACTCCTTTCGGTTTGCGAGGAACGGCGCGCAAGAACACGCGCTATAATCCTCAGCTAGATAAGCATGCGCGGACTGCGGTTCGTGCACACGCACGACGCAATTGACTCGGTCGCTGACTAGCTCGATCGCAACCGCGGTGGAGGAACCAGCGGGGAATGACTAATTTGGGATGACGAAAAGTCGCATGTTCCATAATCGAACGGCGCAGAGGGCAGCAACAACCGCACGGTGCGCGCGTCACAAATCAGATCGATCTTTGGCGCCAGCGACTGGAGGTCGGATTTTTGCTCGGAATTTTTCCCTTTGGTTACGACGTGGCAAAGCGAACAGGGATGAGCACCATCGAACGTTTGGACGATTGCGGTGCGCAACGATTGCTGCTTCGAGTAAGAAATGATCATTGTTGCCCATGCGGCTGATTGCAACGCAATCCAATGCAATCCGATTGCACAACAAAGAGCGATAATTGTGGCAACGCGGCCAACAAGATGAAGCACGGTGCGAGACTAATGAACGTCTCAATTCACGTCAATCAGTCCAATCTGGACATCGCTGGGCGCTGATCATTGATGTCGTGCGTGATGGACTTTTAAGAGACCACTACGCCCGCGCGGGGGCGAACGATAATAGCGGTCCGGGCGGAGGGGCGAGCAGCCTTTGACGATGGACTTCGGCGGATATGTTCCTATTACAGTTCCTATGTCAGCAATAAGTATCTCAGAATCAATAATCTGGAGGCGAGGGGAGTTGAACCCCTGTCCTCGTCGCTATCCACGCAAACATCTACATGTTTATCCGGCGAGATTTTTGAGAAGCCGACGTTGCACCGGCACACTGCCGACTTCCGAGCGTCCACGAATTTCCTTCACCGTCCGGCGCGGTCGCTCCGCCGTCCGATTAGCCTGCTGTCCACGTTCGGCGCCGTAGCAGGCGTCCAACTCCAAACGTCACGGTCAATTAAGCCGCGAGAGCGAGATCTTGGTGATCTGCGTTTATTTGTTTTGGCTCGGTTTTTTACGAGGCCAACGAACCATCCTCGACATGCCGCCTGCGCTTCCAACAATGAGTCGAAGCCAGTGCGCCCCCGTCTTACGAACATACGATGTCGAGCCTTCTTCGGCAAGCCGCTCTGAGGCAAAGCCCGCGGGCTAAATCGTTTGGTCATACAAAATCCGACACGAAAAATATGTGAACGTTTTCGCAAGATCGGGTTCAATGGAGTAATGCCAACGCTGACGTATGTTGGATCAAACGCTTTGGTTGCATCGTTCTCGAACATGGCTGGATTGCGGTGGCGTAATCGCTTGACGACATCGCGGTCTACACTTGTAGCCGTTTGCTTCGTCATCACCGCTGGCCTGGGATACGTGGATTATCTTACCGGCTACGAACAAACGTTTCTGCTGTTTTATCTTGTACCGATTGGGCTTGGGACATGGTTCGGTAATTTTTGGATAGGCTTCGCGTTTTCTATGTTCAGCATCATCGCGTGGGTGGTTTCCGACGTGGCGGCGGGTGTGCCCACAGTCGGTTTATGGAATATCGGTATGGCGATCGGATCGTATGCTGTCTTCACCAGCCTGCTTTCAAAGCTGCGCACGCTCTTAAACGAACTCGATCAACGCGTGCGCGATCGCACGGATGCCCTCAAACGTGAAATGGCAGAGCGAGAACGCCTCGATCAGGAAATCGCTGAAGTCGCCGACCGCGAGCGTCGACGGCTCGGCCAAAATTTACACGACAGTGTCGGCCAACATTTAACCGGAACAGCCCTTGCTGCGCAGGTCCTTCGCGAAAAACTCGCTGAACGGTCCGCGACTGAGGTCAAAGACGCGGACAAGGTCGTGCAGTACATCGAGGAAGGAATTGATCTTACCCGGAATCTCGCGCGCGGTTTCTTTTCTCCCGAACTCGAGGCCGATGGATTGAACGTCGCGCTGCACGGCCTGGCTGCAAATATTACCGAGCGATTTCGAGTTCCTTGCACGTTCGATGGCGATGACGCTATCCACGTTGGGGACGCATTAACGGCCACGCAACTTTATCACATCGCTCAAGAAGCAGCGATGAACGCCGTTAAGCATGCTGGCGCGAGTAGGATCGACATCGAGCTTGCGCGAAACGGCCAAAAACTAACACTGGCAGTGTCCGACGATGGCTGCGGATTTCCGCAAAAAATTCCCGAGCCGCCCGGGCTTGGGCTGCGTTTGATGACGCATGGCGCCTCTTTAATCGGAGGTAAACTTGCGATCACGCGTAATCAGGATGGCGGCACGCTGGTGACATGCAATTTAAACGCGATCCAGTCCGCTGATTGAAACCCCAACTCTTATGAATCAAAAATCATCCAACGGAGTCGCGCGCAAGCGCCGAGTGTTCATCGTCGACGACCATCCTCTCGTTCGCGACGGACTCGCCAATTTCATTAACCAACAAAACGATCTCGCCGTTTGCGGTGAAGCAGAGGATTCGGCCGGAGCGATTGCGGGAATCGAATCATGCCGGCCCGATGTCGCGTTGATTGACATTTCGCTTAAAAACGAATCAGGACTGGAACTGGTCAAGACATTACAGACCGGGTTTCCACAGGTTGCGCTGATCGTGCTTTCTATGCACGACGAAGAGCTCTACGCGGAGCGGGCATTGCACGCCGGCGCGCGTGGCTATGTGATGAAACGCGAGACCACAAAAAATGTTCTCATCGCGATCCGCCGTGTGATCGAGGGGGACATTTACGTCAGCGATCGAGTCGTCAACTTAATGGCGCGTCGTATGAGTTCGCGCAAAGCTTCCGCAGCGACTCCCGTCCAGCGCTTGAGCGACCGCGAGTTGGAAATTTTCCGATTGCTCGGCCAGGGCCGAACGCCATCGCAGATTGCGGAGGATTTGGGTTTGAGCTTGAAAACGGTGCAGGCGTATTGCGCGCGAGCGAAAGAAAAATTCGGCGTGACTTCACTCACTGAATTGTTGCGCGCTGCCATTCGCTGGGAAGACGCGATGCACGTCAAGTGAGATGTCGGCCGCGCCCTAGCGTAGCGAAGGCGGGTCGATCTAGGAAAATGTTGATCTAACACGCGCCGGCCGAATACTTGCGGCCGCGGCAGAAAGATCTCGCCTGGCCACTCGCAGGTCACAGAAATTCCCCAATTGTTCCAGCATCGCGGGCGGATTTGCCTGGAGCTCTTCGAACTGGAGGCGCTGATAGTTCGGAGAATCAGCGAGTTGCTCTCCGGCCGCAAGGTAGGTTTGGACAAGTTGCGTGCAGTAATTAAGGTCCGCGAGATTGGGCGTGGGCGGATCGCCGGCCGCTTGAAATTTCAATTCACGCTCGCGAATGCTTGATGCCGCCGCCTCTGCGTCTCGGACCACGTGGACAATTCGCGCTTCGGGAAAAATTTCCAGCCAGGCAGGAGCGAACAATGTGGTGCGCGGTTCCTTCCAACCCCATCGCGCACTGAAATTGAGCCGCACTCGGAGCCAAAGTCCTTTGGGATTGCGGCGGTAACCAAAGATCCTAGCGAAACCGCGGCGAACGTTTGTCCGCAGATAGGAACTGCAATCCTGCTTCCCTTCTGCGGTCCCGATCCATTTCAGGAATGGCTGCGGATTATACCAAGCGGCTCCAACTCGCTGCAGATAATCCTCGTGCAATTTTTGCAACGGTCGCGACTCACGATGACTATCGAGGTGCTGACCAATTTGTAATCCGAGTAATTCCAGCGCGCGGGCGGTCGCAGTCGTACCCGAACGATGCGCACCGACGATGAGCACAGGCGGACGCTGTCGCCAAACCCGGCCTTGCCGGGCAGCTCCTTCGACTAGTTGAGTCGATTCATCGAAGGTAGAGTGGAAGGAGCTGGGCGACCCAGCTGATTGATGCAATCGGCTGCCCTCCGGTCGCGAAGCGGGTCGATCTTTCATCCGCGGCTGGTTACGCCGTGTAACCGAAGCGTGCGTCCAGATGTTTGAGCGCGTCCGCGGCAAATTCCTGGTCCTCCGGCGAAAGATAATCGCGATAGCCGCCTACTTTGCCGCGACGCACCTTGAACGATTCCGGATTGCAAACGTCGCGTGAGCGTAAGATTTTCGAGTCAAACACCCCGGCCACCTCCAGCCGCTGCATGTTCGCGAAATCGGAAAACTCGAGCGCGTAATTAAATGCTTCCGGATCGGGCGAGGTTTCGCCGAGCGTGCTCAGAAGATTGCGGAAATTTTGCTCCGGCGCAGCGCGCAATGATTCGTAATGTAAAAGGGTAAAGTTTTTGCGGCGTCCGAATTCTGCGAACCAGTTGTTCATCGTCTTGATAATCGACATGATGCCGTAACGCCGGTCGCGCAGGAGATCGCCGATGCTTTTTTCTTTCAACTCCTGCGGCGTTTCACGAGTGCGATGGACTAGTTGCATGTAAAGCGAGACGAATGCGTCCCGCGGATCGCGCACGAGAAGAATCACGTGGGCCCGGGCCAGTTCTCGTGCCGGCACCAGATATTTGCCGCGAACACGCTCCCACAGCGTCGCTTTCATTCGCTGTTCGGCGAAATCGTGCGAAAAAATCATGCGCGGAATGTCCGGCTCATGATAACGGTCGGGGCGGAGGGTGAACGGTTTGCCCGTCCGTTTGCAAAAATAGGCGCAGAGAAAAGTCCGCACCCAGGTGCGTCCGCTTTTCGGCACCGAGATGACAACTGCGTCGCCACCGGAAAGCTCGCGCGCGCGGCTGCTGAAGTTCCATCGGCCAAAACTGCGACGCCCGCGAGAATCCGCCGATTCGCCCGGAATGCGAGCGACTTCGCGCAAGAGCTTGGCGTAACCCTGGGCGAAGGTTTCCAACGAATAGCGTTTCTCGATCAGCTCGCGCCCGCGCAATCCGAAAGTTCTTCGTTGCTCCGCGTTTTGGATCAAAGTGCTGAGCGCCTCGACCCAATCATCCTGCGTTCGCGCAAGGAAACCATTTTCGCCGTGAGAAATGATTTCATTGTTCACGCCAACATCGGACGCGACGACCGCCGTCCCCACTCCCATGTATTGCAAAATTTTGTAACCGCATTTCCCCCGTGTCCAAACCGAGTCCCACAGCGGCATAATTCCGATGTCGAAGCTCGCGAGATTGGTCTGTTCCGTCTCCAACCGCCATGGATCGTTCTCGACGTGCACTCCGTCGAGTTGAAGCGGTTTGTCGGACACGACCTTCAGTTTTAGTCCAGGAAACATTTCGCTCAGCCGCTGCAATGCGGGCTGGATGTGCCGGAGATAGGGCAGGCCATCGCTTAGCCCAACCCAACCGATCGTTACTCCCGGACCGTCGAAGTTTTGCTTTAAATGATAACGCCGAAGGTCGATCGAAGTCGGCAGAATAATTGCTCGGCGACCGGCCGCTTCGGCGAAGCAGGCAAGAAAATCATTGCCCGCCACGACCGCAGCGCAGTGTCTGACGGTTCGCAGGAATTTCTTGAAGTCTTTACCGCGCAAAGGCCGCCGGTGCTTCTGGTCGCGAAACATCACCGCGTCGTCGAAGTCAAAAATGATGCGGCGATTGACACGCTGCAGGAGACCGAGCTCGAATTCGTTGAAGCCGATTGTTTTGAAAAGAACAATTACATCATGCCGACGTGCTTCTTTGAGCACGCGCAGCCGCTCCGTCACGCTCGAACGTCGCGTCGGGACGACCGTCGCCTCGACGCCGAGACCGGCATAGTAATCAAGACAATCTCGCAGACGCAGCCGCGTGCTGGGAGCGTTACCATGTTCAACGACACAAAGTATTTTCATTCAAGTGGCTGCGAAGAATCCCTTTTCCTACAACTTCCTTGCCTGCCATTCCAGCGGTTAAGATCGCGTTCTTCCCGCCGAAGCGCTATTGCGCGCTGACATCTTAAACTGTAGCCGCTTTGCTCTGCGAAGCGCGATGTTGATCTGCCACCATTCGCGTCGCCGGGAGGGCGACGGCTACAGCTCACACTCTGCCCGTGCCCCAGCGTCGGTGGAGAAACCGTTCCCACGGTGAGAACAAAATTTTGTCCGCCAACAATCCGATCACCACAATCACCAGCATGATGCCGATGACTTGGTCCATCGCGTTTAATTCGCGGCCGTAATGGAGAAGGTGACCAAGGCCAAAACCGGTGAGGATCGTTACATAAATTTCCGCGGCCATTAATGAACGCCACGCAAACGCCCAGCCCTGTTTCATTCCGCTGACCAGATAAGGAAGCGACGCCGGCAAAAGGACGTGCACCCATTTGTGAAACGGACCTGAGCCCATCGTGCGGGCCGCCCGCGCGAAGATCGGCGGAATCGTGCGCACGCCGGTATCAGTTGCGATTACAACCGACCAGACCGTTCCCATGATCACGACGAACAACATCGCGCCTTCGGTTTGTCCGAACCACAGTAGGGCCAGCGGCACCCAGCAAACGCTCGGCAGTGTCTGCAAACCAAGCGCGAGCACGCCGATCGTGTCTTCGACGAATTTCGAAGACGCGGTCAGCAATCCCAGCGGTATACCAATTGCCAGTCCGATAAAATATCCAAGCAACAAACGCCGCAGCGTTACTGCGGTTGCTTGAAGCAACGTCCCGTCGCGAAAAGCGCTCGCGAGATATTCAACCACGCTCCCCGGCGAGGGCAGCAGAATCGGCGACCAGATCTGTGCCCGCACGATCGCGCTCCAGATCGCGACCAGCGCAATGAAGAACAAAATCGCAAGCAACGTTCGTCTCATGCTTCCGCCGGCGTTGTATTTGGCATGTAGCCTTTCAGCGCGCTGGTCAATTGCGCCGCGTGCTGGGCGATTTCGATACTATTGAAATTGCGGGGGCGAGGAAGTTTGACCTCAAAAACCTCGCGAATCCGGCCCGGCGTGGGCGACATGATCATAACGCGATCAGCGAGACAGGCCGCTTCACGGACGTTGTGGGTGACGAAAATAATTGTTTTGCGCCGCTTCTCCCAAATCCGTTGGATGTCTCCGTAAAGCTGCTCGCGCGTCATTGCGTCGAGCGCGGCGAAAGGCTCGTCCATCAGCAATACGCGCGGGTTCGGCGCGAGCGCGCGTGCCAACGCCACCCGTTGCTTCATGCCCCCGGAAAGTTGGTGCACATTTGCTTCCATGAATTTTTCCAGGCCAACCAGATGAAGGAAGAATTTTGCAACTTCTCGCCGCTCGGGGTTGCGCAAGCCAGGCTTTAACCGCAAGCCGAACATCACGTTCCCGAAAGTGTTCAGCCACGGGAAGAGCGCCGATTCCTGAAACATCACCAGTCGATGCCGACCCGGCGCGAGGACCGGTTGATTATCTGCCAGCACCTGACCTTTGTCCGGTTTTTCCAGCCCGGCGATGATATCGAGCAATGTGGATTTGCCGCAACCGCTCGGTCCGACAATGACGATAAACTCGCCCTCCGCGACCTCGAACGAAACATCATCCAGCGCATGGATCGTTTGTCGCTTTTGCTGAAACCATTTCGAAACGTGGTCGACCACGAGTTTCGCAGGGGGCGGACCCTTCAGCTCTTCTTGGAGCGACATTAGGGCGTCTCAAATAATTTCGAAAGATCGGGCGCGGTCTTGATGAAACCGGCGCGCACCGAATTTTGCATGAATTTCTCCACCGCCGCCCGCGGCGTTTCCGATGTGAACGCAATTCGCTTCCACGCCGACGCGATGACTTGTGGCGTCATGTCGCTCTTTGTTTCCTCCAGCAACTCGGCTTTGATCAATCGCTGCGCTTCTTCCGGATTCTTAATGATCCAATCCGTCAGCTCCGCGTGAGCCTGCGCAAATTTTTTCGCGAGATCGCGTTGCTCATTCAGAAACTTCACGCTCGAGACCAGAATGGTCGTCGCGACTTCTTTTTCTTCGACAATTACTTTTCCGGAGTCTTCCTGTTCTAATCGAGACAACCATGGTTCCACCGTCCAAACCGCATCGACTTTCTTTCCGCGAAACAATCCGAGTTGGTCCGGATTTTGGGTCGGCAGCACTTGAGCGTCGCCGCCGAGCTGGGTGATTTTCAGTCCGCCTTCGCTCAACCACGCCCGGCACGAAATGTCCTGGGTGTTGCCCAATTGCGGCGTCGCGATTTTCTTTCCGCGAAAATCCGCCGCCGCCTTCAAGTTCTGATCCGGTTGCACAACCAGTCCGGATCCGCCGTTCGCCGCACCGGCAATCAAACGAATCTCCTGGCCGTGCGATTTCGTGTAGGCATTGAGCGCCGGTCCGGAGCCGACGTAAGTTAAATCGATCGATTTTGCGAAGATCGCTTCCATCGCGCTCGGGCCGGCGTTGTAAACGAACCATTCGATTTTCGTGTCCGAACCCAGTCGCTGCTCAAACCAACCTTTGCCTTGTCGCGAAAGCGCGTGCGCGATCACGCCCTGCGCATGCGTGATGTTCGGGAAATGGCCGACCCGAATTTTGGTTTCGCCGGAAACCGGACCGGACACGAACGCCGCGACTAAGATCGATGATGCAAAGATCGACATCTTCATTCGCGAATGTCGATCTTGTCAGCAGTTCGGCGTAACAGCAATCGTCGATGTTGTAGCTGCCGCCGTCTCTGGCGGCAGATTTATCTCAAAGGCCGCGCGACCAGAATTCCCGAATCGCTCCGATACTTCTTCAGGTAATCTGAAAGCCGCGAATCGACGACCACGCGACCGTAATTGTGCGGGGCTGAAGCGTGCAAGAAATGTAAAACGCCGTCGGAGGTGCGCAGCGCGAGTCCGACATGTGATGTCGAATATAAACGGCCGTCGTGTGAAACGATTCCGATGATGTCGCCGCTCTGAAGTTCCGGTTCGATTTTTGCGACGCGATTTTTTGGAATTTGGTAGAGGGGTCGCCTCGAAACATCCGCTTCCATTCGCGCAAGCGGTCCGAGCAGCGATTTGTTCGCCGCCAGGTAACGGTAATGCCGCCACGCAACGGTCATTTCATGCGCCGCGTGCGGCACGCTCTTGCCGCCAAGCTTCGTTGTCAGGTCTTCCACCAGTCCGCGCTTGTCGTTGTCGTAGAGCCAGTCCTCCAAATAATGGAGGCGCGAAAGATATTCACCGGTGCACACGCCGCCACGGTAGCGATCGGTTTCGATGTAATGCAAAAAGTTTTCCGGCGTCCAGTTCGTTTCCGGCTCGTTCAGCATTCGCGCAAACGCGAGCGATGTTTCAAAAAACGTCCAGCAGTCGAGCCCGTTGAAATCGACCGACGGCGACTCGATTCGATTGTCGATCTCGAGCGTGTACGATTTGTAACGCGTGCCGGTCAGCGCTTGCCCCACCACGGCTGTCCGCTCCCCGATCGGCAGCGATTTCCATTTGTTGTCTCTGGCCAGCGAAACCAATCGATTGAATTGGTCCTGCCCTTTGAAAACTGTCTTGAACGGCAACCGCGTCTCGACCGCAAACGCCGTCGCGCAAATCAAAACAATGGGAACAATAAACTTCGAAGCCCTCATAGCGGACAGAACTGAAATCGAAATTGCCGCGCGATCAAGCAATACTGACCCTCACCTACCACTTTGCGGCCTCCTCTCCTCTCGGAGGGAGAGGAGGGAGGTGAGGGAGACGTGTCGAATTATCGACGACGCTCGACAAGTTGGTCGCGCAGCGAATACGCCCGCGATTTGAAAAATTCTTTTGGCCGCTCACCCCGGATCGGTTTCATGAAATAGCGCAACGACCGGCGATTCAAACGCGGCTCGTAACCAAATTCCGGCATCAAATCCCGACAGTGCCATTCCGCCCAGCCGATTTCGTCTTCGTGCAGTTCGTTTTTCCATCGAGTCACCGGCGCGGTGCTGATTTCAGTGAACCGGACGCCGGCCGCAGAATTGCCCATCCACGAGCGACCGACTTTCGTTGGATTCAGAACAATTTCAGGATCGAAATTGATCTCGAGATAATCGCATACTCTTTGCATCGACACCTTGGGATCGAGCGCGAGGTCTTCGTAGCCAACGACCAAACCGGGAAGTTCGCGGTCGCGAATCTTTCTCGCCAGCTTTGCTGCGGCCCGCCAATGCGCCACCACGTAGTAAACCGAGAAGCGTCGCGTCTTTCTCGTGCTCTCGAGCGCGATCTGCGCCGCGAGCAGCGCACGTGGATCGCGCATCGTTAGCAACAACTTTGCCTTCGGGAATCGATTAAGAATTGCCGGCACGTAGTTGCGATTGGCCGGTGTTTTTTCGACCCAGCGTTTCACCCGACTGAGCGGAACGCCGACGACCTCCGCGTACGATTCCATCATCAGCACCAGCAAGTCTCTGTTCGCGTTTGCCGGATCAAACGCCACGCGCTCGAACGTCGCGAGAAACTCTTTTTTCGGAAACTCGGCGTAGTCCTGCCGGCCGCGGATCGCTTGAAATCCGAAAAGCACGTTCGTCCACGATTCCTTGGTCAAGTAATCGAACTGCTCTCGCCGTCCGCGCGCATCGTATTTTGTCAGCACCGTCGGGAAATAGGCCGTGTCCTGCGGCATCACCAGTAGTTCGGGATGACTGTCGAGCAATGAGACCAGCAGCGTCGTCCCTGACTTCGCCGCACCCGCGATGAAACAGGCGCGCTCATCGAACGGCAAATTTTCCATCGACATCAACCTAAATCTGGTGGCCTAACCACACAAACCGCCGATGATTTACTGTAGCCGCGTACCCTGCTTTCCACGCGTATCGCCGCGAAGGCGGGTGGGCGACGCGGCTACAAATATGCCGGAACAAATTTTGCTCACGAAAATCGCCGTTGCCGAACGCGCCGATGCCTTGTTGGCGAAATATCGAGAAATGATGGGAAGCATTCCGCCCGAAGCCGGCTTCGGCGGAATCTGGGAGAGCGAGATGTTTTTGTTTTACGCGGCGGTAAACCCATTCGCGCCGAAGCAAATTCTCGAATCCGGCCGCGCCCGCGGCAAAAGCACGCTCATCCTTGCACGCTGCTTTCCGGATGCGCGCGTTATCAGCGTCGAATATGAACGACAATCAGAAAACGCCGCCGCTGCGGAAGCGAAACTCAAATCGTGCAAGAATGTCGATCTTCTCTACGGCGATTCGCGCGAAATCTTGCCGCAGGGATTGCGAAATGGCGACGCCGTCTTGATCGACGGTCCAAAAGATTTTCGCGCGCTCAAGCTTGCTATCGATCTCCTGCGTACTGGAAAACCGTGCGCGGTTTTCATTCACGATTTCCCGCCAAACTCGCCACAGCGAAAGTTTGTCGAACGCAACTTTCCCAGTGCATTCTTCGGCGACGATCCGCTCTTCAAGCGCTTTCAAAGCTTGGATAGCGAACGCGATCCCCGCCCAAATCCGCAGCGCCGCTACGGAATTTTCGTGTGTCTGCCGCCACGACTGCCGACGCCGTATTTTCTATTGCGACTCCAATTAATGCTTCGCGGCAATCCATGAATGTTTGATTCAATTCGCGACGCTTATATCGTCCGTCGACTGTGCCGAATCCTTTTTCAAGAAAGCGCAAGATAGTTCGCCAAACTTCTTCGGGTGGCGCGAAGAAATCGACGCGAGTAAAACTCCGCCCTGGCAGCGATTGGACCAAGCGCAATTTCATCACCAGCGTTTGGATCCCAACGCTGTTCACGAAACGTTCCGGCGCGCGCGCGCGTCCGCTGTTTCCGAAAGTGCAGCCCGGTCAGATTGGCATCACCTGGATCGGGCATGCTTCGTTTTTAGTTCAAACGTACGAGGTCAATGTGCTGATCGATCCGATCTGGTCGATGTGGCTCAGCGTTATCAAGCGATTGAAGGAGCCCGGATTTCACATTCATCATCTGCCCTCGATTGATTTCGTGCTCGTGACCCACGCGCACTTCGATCATCTCGATCGCCGGACGTTGCGCAAAGTCGCATCCGATCAGCCAATTGTCGTGCCGGTTGGCGTCGGACGACTGGTTCATCGGCTCGGTTTCAATATCGTGCACGAACTTGATGAATGGCAGACGATCGAGCTCGGCCCGCTCAGAGTCTCGCTTACGCCCGCGCATCATTGGGGCGCGCGCTTTCTTGCTGATACTCATCGCGGCTTTGGCGGTTTCGTAATCGGCGCGAACGGGCGCTCCGTTTTTCACTGCGGCGACAGCGCTTACTTCGAAGGATTCAAGGAAATCGGCGAACGCCACGACATCGAGATCGCGCTCCTGCCCATTGGCGCTTACGATCCGCCGCTTGCGCGCGAAGTGCACATGAATCCGGAAGAAGCGGTGCGCGCATTCAATGAGCTCAAAGCAAAAACACTCGTGCCCATGCATTACGGCAGCTTCCGTTTGGGTTATGAGCCGCTGGAAGAACCGCTCGAGCGATTGCGTGAGTCAGCGCGCGTTCACGGCATTGAAGACAAGGTTCTCGTCATGACCGAAGGAAAACCGGTTGTGTTGTAAGAAATAATTTTCTCGCCACAGATGGACGCAGATGAAACACAGATTCGCAGAAACGACTCCTCACCCTGCCCTCTCCCCTTACCCAAGGGGAGAGGATGAAAGGTGAGGGGTTGCGTCCTTTTCTGCGGCTGTGAAAATCTGCGTTAATCGTTGGCCAAATTTTCCCGGCGCAATCATGGCTGGATTAATCGTCGTCGGATTCTGCGTGCTTCTCCTTTGGCACGATCCGCTCGTTTTTTGGAATGACGACTACGAATTGTCGGTCTTGCCCGTGTTCGCGGACATTTCTCGGAGTTGGAGCGAAGGTCATCTGCCGCTGCTTAGTCCGTATTCGTGGGTCTGCAGCAATCTCGCCGGCGAATTTCAGTACGGAACATTTTCAATTTTTGTTAATGCTGCTGTCGTCGGCACGCGATCGTAAACTTTCTTTTTCACTGTCGGTCTTCGTCGCGCTGATCGCGGCGCTGAATGGCTGGATCATCTGTTGGGGCGCGAGCGATTGGTTCGGCGCGCTTGGCGCATTCGCGTGGTTGCCGTGGGCTTGGTTGGGTTTGGAGCGCGCGCTCGATCGACACCGAAGCCGCTGGCGATTTCTCTGGCCGGCGCCGTTCGTTTACTCGGTCGTCACTGGCGGATTTCCTTACACGGTTTTGATGCTCGTGATTTTGATCACGTGGTTGTCGATCAAGTCGCTAGTCGACACGAAAAGTTGGATGTCTGTCTTGCCGATGCTTGGCGGCGCCGCACTCGGTTTTGGAATGTCTGCGCCGGCATGGCTGGCAATTTTGGATTACGTCCACGGTTCCGCGCGCGCCTTGTATGCAAGCGCCGCGCATTGGCAATGGATTGTGCCGTGGCGCGCGTTGCCTGGATTCATTTTGCCCTGTTGGACAGTTAATTGGGCCGATTTTTCCACCCGCTATCTTCCGCACACGGCGACTGAATTGGCATGTGGAGTGGCCGCGCCGGCGGCGCTGATTGCGGGGTTCATCTGGCGACCGCGCATGCTGGTAAGGCGAATGAAATGGGAGCTTGTTTTACTTTTGGTCGTGCTCTTGCTCGCAATGATTCCAACTGCGGGAGTTTTTCGCTGGAGTTTTCGTTGGCTGCCGCTCTTCCATCTAGTGCTCGCACTTTGCGCTGCGGAAGTGCTGAATCTACGGGCAAACTCGCCCACTGGTTCGGCAACAGTCCTGGCGCTGATCGTCCTGACGATTCCGATGTCGATCTTCGGCCTGGCGGGTGACTACGGCCCGACGGTCACCTGGGTTTACTTTCAGATCGCGGTCATCTGGGCGCTTTTGGAATTGTTTTTACCGGGCATGAGGTTTCGCGATTGGGCACCTCCAGCCGTCACGTTTGCTGTCCTGCTCGCCACTTATTTTTGTATTCCACCGAATTGCGGGGTGCCGAAATACAATCTTAGTCAGCAATTGCTCGATCCGGCGCCGCTCGATCCGCATCGTTTATATCTGAGTATCTATCCGGAGGCTGAATCGAATTATCGCGTGGAAAAGAAAGCGCAACCAGTTGGTCAACTCGTTCGGCCAGGTAGCACGTCAATGTGGGCCGGTGTTCATTTCATTAATGGCTACAGTCCAATTCTTCCCGCCGGCGTGGCGCGCGAATTCGATTTCCGTATTCATGGCGAAATCAATCCGCACGAGGCCGAGTATCTTGTCTGGGCGCAGTCGAATTCGAATGGGCTGCTGGCGCAACTCGGTGTCGACGGAATCATTGTTGCATGGGGCTTAGGCATCGATCCGGCGCTGGGTCCGGATTGGGAGTTCGTTACGTCAACGGAAGAGGGTGCTCTTTATCATCGAATCGGCCCGCCGTTGGCGCGTGTTCGTTCGGTCACGTTGATCGATTCCAGACCGAGCGAGCAATTTGCCGCGGCGACAGTCTCTGAAATTGACGATTCGCGAAATCATGTGGCGGCAGATGTCGATGTTCCAAGTGGGGGCGCCCCCGCACTTCTGACTTTTTCGCGACCTTACTTTCGCGGCTACGAAGCGCGTCTCGGGAACCAGAAACTGCGCGTCGATTCTTACCGCAGCTTGTTTCCGATTGTCGAAGTGCCAGCGGGATCGCACGGCAAGCTCACTCTGATTTATCGCCCGTGGTGGCTAATTTTCGGTGGTGGGATTGCGACTGCAAGCTGCCTCATCTTCATGACTGGATTGTTTCGCGCCGCTCGGAACACCATCAGCTTGCGAGAGTGAACACTGGAACCAGCCCGTCGACTCCCTTTACCGGCTGCGGCGGCAATTCGCGCAAATCGGCCGCGCGTTGCAATGCGTCGCGAGTGTCTTTACTCAGAAGCACGGATGTGCTGAGCGTCTTATTCAGCGCTTCGATCCGCGATGCCACGTTTACGGTATTGCCGATCACGGTAAATTCCATCCGCTCGGGCGAGCCAATGCTGCCGACAATGGCGACTCCGGTATTGATGCCGATGCCGATCTGGATCGAGTCCTCGCCGCGCGCCGCGCGTTCCGCATTCAACCGTTCCATCGTGCGTTGAATTGAGCGTGCTGCCGCCAGTGCTTTGTCGGCGTGATTGCGACTGTCGCTGCCAATTCCGAAAAGCGCCATGAAGCCGTCGCCCAGAAATTTGTTGATCATTCCACCGTGCTCTCCTTCCACCGCGTCCACCATCGCGCGCAGGAACTCATTCAATAAGGCGACGGCTTTGGTCGGGGACAAATGGGCGGAACGCGCGGTAAACGAGCGAATATCGACAAACATCACCGTGATTTCCTGTTCTGTTCCGCCGAGCCCTGGGTCGTGTTTCAATATTTCTTCCGCGGCTTTGCGACCAACATGGGCGCCAAACGTTTGTCGCAATTGCTCTTTTTCGCGTAGTCCGGTCACCATTCGGTTGAACTCGCCGATCAGCGCGCCGAATTCGTCGGCCCGTCGCAACGGCATCTGCACGTCGAGCCGGCCGTGAGTGACGGCCTGTGCGGCTTCGCGCAATTCATTGACTGGTTCGGCAACCGAACGCCCAATCAAAAGCGCGGAGAACAATGCGAATGCGATACCGATCACGGCGACAAAGACGCCGAACGATTGCGGATTGGTCCCGGGCGAGGGCGGCGCAAAAAGCAACAGCAGCAGCGATCCGATCGGACAAACACTTGCCGAAACTGCCCACATGAATCCACGCATCCGCAGCGAGATCGGGCGTATCCCTTTCAAGCGATCAGGCCGTGCGTCCTGAAAAAACAGCGGAAATAATCCCCAATGACTCGCCAGCTCGATTAGAAAAAAACCCTGCGTCGTCGCGATGAATCCGGAGACCCCAAATGAGATTGGCAGATGCCAAAACAATTGTGCGCTCATTGGCCGGCCAGTCAGTGCCAATGAAATCAAAAAGACAATCGCTCCAAGCAGCCACGCCAACCCGGAAATCGCCGCGCCATACCACGGCAAATGAACCAGTCGCCGACGGACGAGATCGAGTTCATCGGCGGGAACATTCTCGCCGCGGCGCAGCCGGTGAAATGCTGGCCGCAATGAAAGGATCAACCATAACCAGATCAGGACAGCTGCTGGATATGCAAACGCGTTCCAAACGATGACGGTCGCGATGAAGCGTTGCTTCAAACCCGCCGCGATCAGCAGCGGGTCGATCACCGTCATGTTGTACCAAATGTTGAACGCGCTCCCGAGCAGGTGCGGGATGAGTGGCGCCAGCGCTGTGACCAGCAGCGGGTGGCGTTTCAACGCAGCGTCCATGGCCGAAAATAATCGAGGAGAATCAAACGCCCGGGCAACTTCTCTCTTTCCTGTTCGCGCACCAGCGCCGGAAAGTTTGTCATTTTTCCAAAAATGAATCCGCGATCGACCGGCGCGAACATGTCGTCCTGATGGCTCGGCGATAAGTAACGCGGCCGCAATTGCCTGGCGGCTTCGGCAAAACGCTGGCGGCTGTCCGGGAGCGCGACTCCAAGAATTGCAAGATCGACATTTTTTGTCCGCGATTCTGGCGGTGAGCCGGGAACGCCGCCCGAATCGATGTAAATTCGTTTACCAGCGGCTTCGATCACAAATGCGAGCGGTTCACCGACGCACCAGTCGGAACCTTTAACCGGCGGCTTCAATGCTGCACCCTCACCTTCATCCTCTCCCTCAGGGAGAGGATGACGCGAAGGGGCAGGTGAGAATGATGGCTTCTCGTGTCGCGTGTGCGGGCACTTGTTGAACGGAACTTTACCGAAGAGCCGGTCGTGTTGCGCCGCAAAAACGCGAATCGTCCACGGCCCGATTTTGCGCATGCTTCCGGGTTTCACGATTTTACATTCGTTAGGCGAAATTCCGGACGACTCCACTAGCCGGATCGCTGTCGGTCCAGCGATGACCTTGCCGTGAGTGCGACGGACGATTTCGGGCGCGTCCAGCAAATGATCAAAGTGCGCATGGGTGACGACGATGGCGTCAACGCGGGGACGAACATGTTTCAAACCTTCGGCAACGCGATTGGGATCGGATTGAATCGGCTGATTGAGCGCCGCCGACAAAAGTCCGACCCGTGTAAAATACGGATCGACCAATAACGCGTGACCATTTGTTTCGAATTGAAAACCATTAACGCCAAGATAAGTAACGCGAATCGCGTTCGGCTCGGGCTCAGTGAATGGATATTTGTCTGCAACAACGAGCGACGAATATTTTTCCAGACCGGCGGAAGCGACTTGCGCGATAAGAGCCAGCGAAAAAAGACTCAGCTTAATCATGCGCTGGCGATTCAACTCAATCGCTCGGAGATGTCGATCTAATAGACGTCGCGCTTGTAGCGTTTGTCGGTCTTGAGCTTCTCGACGTAAGCGTTCGCTTCGTCTACGGATTTGCCGCCCTGTTCCTGGACGATCTTGCGCAGCGCCGCATCGACGTCCTTCGCCATTCGTCGCGCGTCACCGCAGACAAAAAACTGCGCGGCTTCGCCGTCGATCCATTTCCAAATTTCAGCGGCGTTTTCCAGCATCTTGTGTTGAACGTATATTTTATGTGCTTGATCGCGCGACCACGCGCAATCCAATCGCGTCAGAAAGCCTTTGCGTGTGAAACGTTCCCAATCTTCTTTGTAGGCGTAATCGCACTTCTCGCGTTGCGATCCGAAGAAGAGCCAGTTTTTTCCTTTTGCGCCGAGAGCTTGCCGCTCCTGCAAAAAGGCGCGGAACGGCGCGATGCCAGTGCCGGGTCCGATCATGATCAACGGCAGGGTTCGATCTTCCGGCATGTGAAAATGTTTTGCCGAGCTTGGATAAACCGGCACCGGAGCTTTGTCCGCGCGTTCCGCCAGAAAACTCGACGCCACGCCTTGTCGCGCGCGGCCACGACTTTCGTATCGCACAACATCGACAATCAGGTGCACTTGCTCGGGAAAAACGCGCAAGCTGGAAGCGACCGAGTACAGTCGCGGCTGCAATTTCGTCAGCAGCCCGACAAATTCCTCGGGTCTCAATTTGACCGAAGGATGCTCGAGCAAGAAATCGATTACCTCGGCGCCCCAAAGATAATTTTCGAGATCGTGTTTGCGGTCCGGGCGCAGCAACTCCTTGAGCATCGGCGCAGCTGACGCGCGTTCTGCGATTGCTTTCAAAAATTTCGGCGTCGGCTGAGTGATCGAGTAATCGCGCAACAACGCTTCACGAAACGGCTTCGTCGTTTTCGCTGCCGGAACTGGTTCGTCCCCTGTCGTCCCCAGCGCGCGAATGATTTCTTTCACCAAATTCGGATCGTTTGTCGGGTAAACCGCGACGGAGTCGCCCGGTTCAAAATTTAATCCCCAGCCAGTGAGATCGATCTCGAAATGTCGCGTATCCTTTTTCGAGTCAGCGGTGCTCAAGCGTCGATTGACGACGAGCTTTCCAGGAAACGGATTTTGACGCGTCCATGGCGACGCAGACGCGGCGGATTTCGGTGGTGCGGTAATTTCCGGCATGTCGATCTTCTAGCGGCTATCTGCGCTCGTCGCAAATTTCATCGGCGCTTTCGATCATTTTGTGTTGCCGGTACGATTTCTCCGCCGAGTCGCGCTACCGGATCCGCCCTCAAAACTCGACGAGATTAAATACATCCGCGGAAGAAGCTTCGCGAGCGTGTCGACGATTTCCCATGGCGTCCCGAGCGAAATGGTTGCGGCGAGCAGCGGCAACTCTACACTCTCGCGGGCGTATTCGAATGCGAGCGAATGCGCTCGAGTATGCCTAACGAATACGAATCGCCGATCGGTCAGCGACCGGAAATTACGGGCGTGGTCATTCCGCCGGCGCCGAGACATGATCCGTATGCCGCGTTCCGCTCGCGCGAGTTTCGTTTTTTCACGACTGGAAATTTGTTGTCGATCGTCGGCCGACAAATGCTCGCAGTCGCGGTGGAATGGGAAATTTACCGGCGCACGCATTCGGCGACTGCGCTCGGGCTGGTCGGGCTCGTATTCGCGATTCCAATCGTCGGTTTTTCGCTGCCGGCCGGACATCTGGCCGATCGCATCAGTCGCAAAAACATTATTCTCGTCTCTCAAATTTTCAGTTCGGTTACGTCGGCGCTGCTGGCTCTGGTTTCCTGGCAACATCTCGCCATCCCGCAGATGTCGATCTTGCGGGCGTGCAATCACGGACTGAGCGCGATCGCCGGTGTCTTTGAACAACATCAACAAACATTCCATTTCGACGACGCGTCGATTCCACTCATCTATCTGCTTCTTTTTCTCGGCGCTATAGCGCGAACGTTCTCATGGGCGGCGCGCAGTTCTTTTTTTCCAACCTTGGTGCCGCGCGACGCGTTTTCGAATGCGGTCACCTGGAACAACAGCACCTTTCAAATTGGTTCCGTCGTCGGCCCGGCCATTAGCGGCTTCGTTGTCGCGCGCCGCGGCTTCCCGATTGTTTACGTCATCGACGCGATCACGTCCTTCGCGTTTTTCCTGCTCGCTTTACCGATCCCGCGCGCAAAACAAACGCGCGAACAAGCCGACCAGAGCAGGTGGCGGAGTTTGGCCGCCGGAGCAAAATTTGTGTTCAGCAAGAAAGTAATTCTGGCGACGATCACGCTCGATCTTTTTGCTGTGCTGCTAGGCGGCGCAGTTGCTTTGTTACCGATTTTTGCGGATCAAATTCTGCACTGCGGTCCAGTTGGCCTCGGCTGGATGCGCGCGGCGCCCGCGATCGGCGCTTTCGCAATGGCCCTGATCGTCGCTTATCTGCCGCCGATGCGAGAAGCGGGCAAAAGACTTCTTTGGTGCGTCACCGGATTCGGAATCGCCACTATCGTCTTTGGTTTATCGACAGCGCTCTGGCTATCGTTGGCGATGTTATTTGTTGCCGGCGCGCTCGACAGCGTGAGCGTGATCATCCGCGGATCGATCGTTCAACTGGTGACGCCGGATGAAATGCGCGGCCGCGTTTCGGCCGTGAACAATATTTTCATCGGCACTTCGAACGAATTCGGCGCGCTCGAGTCGGGATTGACCGCAGCCTTGTTCGGGCCCGTGATTTCGGTCGTTGCCGGTGGAATCGGGACCATTTTTGTCGTCATCGGTTCCGCGTTAAAATGGCCGGAAATCCGGAAGATCGGCGCGCTCGACAGAAATTTGCGCTAAGATCGAGAATCACTCATGAAAATTGCGGCCGCTCAGATTGCCTGCGTGCTCGGCGATTTCAACGCGAACCTGCGCAAGATTAGTGATTTCGCTGCCCTCGCAAAAAAATCGGGCGCAGAGCTCGTCGTGTTTCCAGAGATGGTCGATACCGGCTACTCGATGCCGGTGATTCAAAAACATGCAAGAACGTGGAGTGATGGCGCGGTTTCTGAGCTGCAAAAAATCGCGAAAGAGATTTCAATCGCGATTGTCGCCGGAATTTCGGATCGCGATGGCGGGTCCATTTTTAACGCGCAAGTTTTTGTGGATGCGCAGGGTGAAGTGCTCGCGAAATACCGAAAGACACATCTCGTGACGGCTCCGCCCCTCGATGAGCGCATCTGTCTTTTGCCCGGCAATGACTTCGTCAGCTGCAAGGTCCGCAAATTTACAGTTGGGTTGAGCATTTGTTACGACCTGCGTTTTCCGGAGATGGCGCGCACGCTCGTCGTGAAACACGGCGCAAACCTAATCGTGAATTCTTCGGCGTGGCCCGTGGTGCGCGCGGAACATTTGCGAATCCTCGCGCTCGCGCGCGCGGTCGAGAACCAAAGCTATCTAATCATTGCCAACCGCGTTGGGACCGATGACGGCGTTACGTTTTGCGGTTCGTCGGTGATTGTCGATCCGGGCGGAAAAATTCTGGCAGCGGCATCTCCCGATCGAGAAGAACTGACTCACGCAGAAATCTCTGAGGCAGTTCTCGCCGACGTGCGCAATCGAGTCCCGGTCTTCGATCATCGCCGCGCCGATTTGTACAAAATGAGCTGAAACGGCCGATCATGTTGGCGGAAGCGATTTAATGGTGAGATGAAAACAAATCGGGCTTTGGTTGCTCTAACGACAGCGGTGCTGGCGATGGTCTGCTCGACCCCGCTTCGGGCCGAAGATAATTCCACGCCGCAACAGGTCTTTGACGGAATGCGTCAAAGTTTTCAGGCGGACAAGGCGAAGGGTGTGCACGCTCGTTATCAATGGGAATTGAGCGGACCGAATGGCGGCGA
>WNFO01002214.1_pt1 | contig 31952 bp, 36 predicted proteins | sample 5400251 | NCBI WGS metagenome assembly WNFO01 (sample SAMN13153354, study PRJNA577476) | soil metagenome | isolation source: 100 cm saprolite under Madrone tree | place: USA:California | collected 2016-06-14
ACAAAAAATTAGACGTTAAGGGTGAGGGAGACTAAGCCGGGCGGGGTGATGGGGGCGACGGGCGGCATCTTCGAACGATCTACCGGACGATAGAGAGTGTCTCGCTCGACGGGTACGCGGCCGGCGGCGCGGATGAGGCGTTCGAGTTCGGCGCGTGGCGTGAACTCGGAAGTTTTTGCACCAGCGTCATGATAGATCTTTTCTTCGACCACAGTGCCGTCGAGATCGTTGGCGCCGAAGCGCAGAGCGATCTGCGCGATGCTTGGCGTTAGCATGATCCAGTAGGCCTTGATGTGTTCAAAATTATCGAGCATCAGGCGCGAGACGGCGATGTTACGCAGGTCGAGATAGCCGGTGGTTTTCGGGATATGCGAGAGCGGCGTGTTGTCCGGGTGAAACGCCAATGGAATGAACGCCACGAATCCGTGTGTCTGGTCCTGCGCTTCGCGCAGCTTGACGAGGTGATCGACGCGTTCTTCTTCGGTTTCCACGTGACCGTAAAGCATGGTGGCGTTGGAAGGCAAACCGATTTCGTGGGCTTTTTTGGCGGTATTCAACCAAACCTGTCCGCTGACTTTGTGGTCGCAGATGACGCGGCGCACGCGAGGATGGAAAATTTCCGCGCCGCCGCCGGGGCAGGAGTCCACACCAGCTTCTTTCATACGGCGCAGCGTTTCTTCGATGGAGATTTTCGCGATGCGTGAAAAATAATGAACTTCGACCATCGTGAAGGCTTTGAGATGAACGCCGGGACAGCGCTGTTTCAGCCCGCGAATCATTTCCAGAAAATAATCGAATGGCAGGTCGGGATGCAGTCCGCCAACGATGTGAAATTCGGTTGCGCCTTCGCGAACGCCTTGCTCGGCGCGTTGATAAATTTCTTCTAGCGCGTAAGTGTAAGCGCCCGGCGAGTTTGGATCGCGGCCAAACGCGCATAGCTTGCAATGAGCCACGCAGACGTTGGTGGGATTAATGTGGCGATTGACGTTGAAATAAGTGACGTTGCCATGTTTTTTCTCGCGCACATAGTTGGCTAGCCAGCCGACAGCGAGCAGGTCCGGCGAACGGTAGAGTTCAATGCCATCTTCGAAAGAAAGGCGCTGCCCAGCGATAACTTTGTCCGCGATGGGCTGCAGCTTGGTGTCGGTGAGAATCAGGTCGCTCAAGAGTTTCAGCTTTCTCCGATGCTTTCCTGGCATCCTAACGAATTGGATGCCGGCTGTTTAAGCGCCGCTACAGCGGTGATTCGCGGCGAATCATTCGAACATTTCAAACTTTCCAAAGGGCAGCAGCGGCTCCCCAGAAGAGCAGAAACGAAATACTAATATAACCGTTCATGGCGAAAAACGCAGCGTCCAGCTTGCTTAAATCGTTGGCTTTGACGAGGGAGTGCTCGTACGCCAACAATGCCGCGACGACGGCGATGCCGATCCACGCCGGCCACGGCAACGAAAAACTCGCGGCCAGCCATGCGAGCAGAGCGACTACGCCGATGTGCATCACACGCGCGATCAGAAGCGCATTTGCGATTCCGAATCTTTTTGGCACGGAAAACAATCCGGCATGCTTATCGAAATCCACATCCTGGCAAGCGTAGAGAACATCGAATCCGCCCACCCAGAGCGTGACCGCAGCGCACAGAATCAGCATGCGCAGATCGAGATAGCCGGTGACGGCGATCCACGCAGCTGCGGGAGAAATGCCCAGCGCGAATCCTAGAAAAAGATGCGACCAGTTGGTGAAACGCTTGGTGTACGAATAGAAAAACAAAATCGCCAGCGCGACGGGCGCCAACTTCAGCGCCAGCGGATTCAACTGCCACGCGGCGAGGATAAACGCCCCGACTGCGGCGAACGTGAAAATCCAGGCGAAGCTGGCGGAGAGAGCTCCAGTTGCGAGCGCTCGTTGTGCAGTGCGTGGATTTTCCTTGTCGTAGCGTACGTCAGCGATGCGGTTGATGGTCATTGCGGCGCTTCGCGCAGCAACCATTGCAATTACAATCCAAAGGAATTGTTTCCAGGTTGGCCAACCGTGCCGCGCAAACCTAGCTGCCAGCAACGCACCTGTTAGCGCAAAGGGCAGTGCAAATACCGAGTGCTCAAACTTGATCATTTCTAGCACTGTTCGCAGACGCGTTATAGATGTCATTGGCATGTGGGTTTCAACGCAGAGGACACAGAGTTCACGGAGAAGAGGAACACTGGTTCGCCGGCGTCTCGCGTTACGATCATGCTTTGGCTTCTTTCGCCGCGGCTGAGCCGGTCCAGCGGAACATGGCGTCTTGTTGCAAATCCATTTGCGCGAGCACGCGGCAGACGTATTGCGTGACCAGGTCGTCGATGGTCTTCGGCGCGTGATAGTAGGAGAGAATCGCGGGCATAATCACTGCGCCGGCTTGTTGCGCGCGCAGCATATTTTCCAGATGGATGCGGCTAAACGGCGTGTCGCGAACGCACAGAACGAGTTTGCGGCCTTCTTTGAGCATGACGTCTGCGGAACGCGACACGAGATCGTCACAAGTTCCAGCCGCGATTTTCGCCAATGTGCCGACCGAGCAGGGAATCACAGCCATCGCATCGACAGTGTAACTGCCGGAGGCGATTGCGGCGCCGACGTCTTTATTGGAGACAAGTGCAATTTTGTTGGAAGCACGACCGAGGATGCGCTGCACCAGTTGTTCGGGGTTGCTGGAAGTAATCCCCAATTCTTCTGCAAAGAGACGCAGGCCAGTTTCGGTGACCACTAAATGTACGCGCTCGACGCCAGGATCGGAATCCAGCAGCGCAAGCATTTTTTGCGCGAGCAGAGCCCCGCTCGCGCCGGTCACACCTACAGTGATGATTTTTTTGCCGTTTTCGTGCATGTTGCCGCCGCGGATAAATTTCAGTCTCCCAGCGGATTTGTGGCAAGTCAAGCAGCAGAGTACGTGCACCGCGGTGATAGAATTCTCTGACGGCGCTTACTATGAATTCAGTGGAACTTTTGAAACTTCTGGAATTGGTGCAAGCTGGCAAACTCGCGCCGGCAAACGCGATCGAGCGATTGAAGCATTTGCCGTTTGAAGATCTGGATTTCGCGAAGGTGGACCATCACCGCACACTGCGCCAGGGATTTGCCGAAGTCATTTTCGGAAAGGGTAAAACTCCAGAGCAGATTGCGAAGATCGTACGGGCGATGCTGGCGAAAAAAGATAGTAAGCACAACATTCTGATTACGCGAACCGATGCCAAGACATTTTCTGCCGTAAAGCACGCGGCGGGAAAAGAATCGCGGCTTGCAAAATTTCATCCACTCTCCGGCGTGATCACGATCGAACGCGACAAAAAGATTGTCGGCAAGGGAACAATTCTCGTTGTTTCCGCGGGAACCAGCGATATCCCGGTCGCCGAGGAAGCTTTGTTGACGGCGCGCGTCATGGGGAATCGTGCCGAGCATCTATATGACGTTGGCGTGGCGGGAATCCACCGGGTGCTGGAAAATCGTGCGGCGCTTTCGGGTGCGCGTGTGATTATCTGCGTGGCGGGAATGGAGGGCGCGCTGCCAAGCGTTGTGGGTGGGCTGGTTGCGGTACCTGTAATTGCAGTCCCGACGAGTGTCGGATACGGAGCAAGTTTCGGAGGAGTCGCGGCCCTTCTGGGTATGCTCAATTCCTGCGCTTCGAACGTGACTGTCGTGAATATTGATAACGGATTCGGAGCTGCCCGCGTTGCGTCCTGCATCAATCGGCTGTAACGAGAAAGTGTAAGAGTAAAAGCGTGCAAGAGTACAGCGTGTTCCGTCGCCTGCACCCTCTTCCGCTGGTGCTACTTCAATTGGTTCTTTAGCAGCACTTTCATCACCCCGGATTTTTGCGCGAAATCAATCGCCTTTGCGGCTTCACTTAGCGGAAACGTTCGTGTAATCAGCGCGCGCGGATCGACTTTGCCCGATCGCAGCAATGTGATGGCTTTGTCGAATGGACCGCAGCGCGATCCGACCACAGTAAGTTCTTTTACTACGATTGGCCAGGTTTGCACAGGAGCCGCACCGTGGAAGGTCGATTTCAGCACCAACATCCCGCGCGGCTCGGTCATTTGCTGAGCCAGAGCCAGTCCTGTTGACGAACCGGTAGCTTCAACCAGCAATGCAAAACTTTCCTTCACGCGCTTCAAGTCGCTGGCATCGCCGCGAACTAGTTTCGTCTCGATTCGAGCACGCCGTGCGAGCGCTGATTTCTCTGAGTGTTTGCCGTACATCACCACGCGAGGCAGCGCGGTACGCAAAACCCGTGCTATAAGCTGCGCCAGCTTGCCGTCGCCGAGCACGGCGGCTTCGTGAAATTGTTTTGCGCTGACCTGATCCAGGATTTCGCACGCAGCTGCCAGCGGTTCCACGAACACCGCCATATCGTCAGTAATCGAATCGGGAATAACGTGCAGATTTTCAAGAGGCAGCGCGAGGTATTCCGCAAACGCGCCAGCATGTGCGACGATGCCAAGCACTTTGCGACGCTCGCAATGCCGCGTGAGGCCGCGCCTACAAAACCGGCACACCGGGCGGAAGCCGAGCGCGCGGCAAGCAATGTTAATTTCGCCCGTGACTCGCTTCCCGATCCATTGCTTCTTCACCGCCGCGGAAATCCCGGTCACTTCCCGCACTTCGCCGACAAACTCATGTCCCGGGGTGCTTCGAAAATTGTGGTAGCCACGCAGAATCTCCACGTCCGTATTGCAAATTCCCGCCCGTCGAACGCGGATCAACGCCCAGCCCGGCAGCAGCTTGGGCAATGAATTCTGCGTCTCGACTAGCTTTCTTCCCTTTACGCGAAAGGAAATCATGGGCAGCTATTCTTGCTTGGATTCAGGCAGGTTGCGGCGTGCAGCTCCGCCAACGTGCGCGATGAGCTCAAATTTCGCTTCCAGGCGAATCAGGCGGCGGTCCAACTCGGCGTAAGAGTCAGCTAGATCTTTCACTTGGGCTGTCAGATTCTCCTGCGTTCCTTCAGGACGCGATCGACATGAGTAATGGTCTGATCGAGGTTCTTAATCACCCGATCCGTAGCCTGATTGGCTGCTTTTGCGACCATGGTGAGTTCTTTCTGTGTCTCGGGGGGAACAGACAGGTAGAAATCGACGGCCTTGCTTACTTCTTGGGACAGAGATTTCCCTTGTTTTTTCGCGCGTCGCGCGAGGCGCTGTTTTTGTTTGGGGTTCAGATGAATGAGTGCCGTCGCCATTAGGTTCACCTACATCATAATTTTAGCATAGCGTTTCGTTGATTTCGATTACCTATACTCTGCCGGCAATCATCGGAGCGCCGCTGCCAGTGCTTCGGCGAGCACCGCTTCCTGGTTTGCAAAGACGGTGCGCAGATCAATCACGAGGCGGTCGTCCTCGATCCGCGCAATCACCGGCGTAGGACCCGGACCGCGACGTAGTCGTTGCTCCATCTGCGATGCAGAGTAGCGCCGACTCTTGATGCGAATCACTTTCGTAGGAATATACTGCGCCGGGGTCGAGCCTCCTCCGGCAAGCGATTCGCCGTCGGCGATCTCCAGATCGAGTTCGTTCATGGAAAGTGAAGGCGTTAATTCGCGGATAAAATGCTGGCTGCGCTTTTCCATTTCCCGCGCGCTGATGCGAATCATCGCAAGAGTGGGCACCTCGTCCAGCGCTCCGCGTTGATAGGCAGCCAGAGTTACTTCTAGCGCGGTGATCGTCAATTTATCCACGCGAAGCGCGCGAAACAGCGGATGGCGGCGAACACGCTGCACCAATTCCTCTTTTCCGGCAATGATGCCGGCTTGCGGGCCGCCGAGCAATTTGTCTCCGCTGAAAGTCACCACGGAGATTCCCGCTTCCACGCTTTGCCGAACAGTCGGTTCACTAATCCCGTACTGCGCAAGGTCCACCAGACAACCGGAGCCAAGGTCTTCAATCAACGGAAGATTGGCGCGACGGCTGAGGGCCACGAGTTCAGCGACAGTCGGCTTCTCCGTGAATCCCGATATTTGAAAATTTGACGGGTGCACGCGCAACAGCAGTTGCGACTTTCCGGTTATCGCGTTCTCGTAGTCCGCAATGCGAGTGCGATTGGTTGTGCCCACTTCGCGAAGGATGGCCCCGCTTTGCGACATCACTTCGGGAATGCGGAACCCATCGCCGATTTCGATCAGTTCACCGCGCGAGACAACCACCTCGCCGTTTTTTGCCAGCGCGCTAAGAACCAAGAGGATCGCCGCGGCACAGTTATTCACCACAATCGCGTCTTCCGCGCCGGTCAACCGGGTAAGAAGCTCGGCCGTGTGCGTGTCGCGTTTGCCGCGCGCTCCGGCTTCCACGTCGTATTCCAGGTTTGAATAGTGAATCGCGGTGTGGCGAAGCTCGTCCAGGATCGCTGGCGCAAGCGGTGCGCGCCCCAAATTCGTATGCAGCACGACTCCGGTTGCGTTGATGACCGGTTGCAACGTTCGGGAAAGGATGCGTTCGACTTCGCGCGCGATGACGTCCTCAAGATCGGCAGGAATAATCGGGATAACCGCAACGCCTTTTTCGCCGGTGATTTCCGCGCGGATGCTGGAAACAACTTCGCGCGCCACTTCCACCAGTAGCTCGCGTGGAATACGTCCCGCAAGTTTTGCCATGCGCGGCTGGCGAAGCAATTCGTCCAGCGAGGGAATCTGCCGCAGCAATTCGGATGTTTCGGGGGCCAGCGAACGTTTTGCGCGAAAATCCACTTTCGTATTGGAGCATAGGCGGGCCGGGCGAGCAATGCGAACGATAGAGCGACCTGTCCGTTGGTACAGGCACCCAACGGTCACAGGCAGTATGCCTTCGGCGTACTGGAACCGACGAGCCGTTGACGCCCCGCCAGCCGCCCTCCTACCATGGAAAATGAGAGAGACTGTTGCCTTGGCCACTATCGACGAGGAACTCGGTGCACTGGAACGAGATATCCGCCAACTGAAGATCGAATACGATCAATTCTTTGGCGGAGGCCGTAAACGTCCGCCGAATGAGATTGAGTGGCGCATCGACCTGATCGTCAAGAAATATGGCGAACGCTCCGGCGACATGAAGTTCGGCCAGCGGTTTCGCTACAACAACCTCACGCAGACCTATGCGAAGTACAAGGACATTTTCCGTAAGCGCCTGAGGCAAAAAGAAGAAGGCACAGTGCAACGTCACTTCGGCGCCGCGGCCAAAGCAATCGAAGCGGAACGGGCGCAACGGCTGGCCGAAGCCAATGCGCGTTACGCCACCGCCGTCGCGGAGCCATCCATTTTTCGCATGACCTGCCGGGAGCCAGAACGCGAACCGGAAAAAGTCGAGAAATTATTTCAGGCGTTTGTGGAAGCGAAAAAGACTGCGGGCGAAGATATCGCGCGTTTGACTCACGCCGGCTTCACTGAATTCGTTCGAAAAAAAACCAAAGACCTGCAACGGCAGAAAAACTGCAACGAAGTCGAGTATGTTGTAGAGATCGTTGACAAGCAGGTCAAGCTCAAAGCGCTGGTCAAGGCTTAGGCGCACTCTTATTTCTTCCCGCAAAAATTCTCCGGAGAAGTTTCCACAGCTGGCAGCTTTTCGATTCGTTCCGTTCCGCTTACACTGAATTGTTTTGCAGCATCGTGTTCCGCGTTACGGAGGATTGGATATGGCGGTGGAGCGGGCGCTGATCAGCGTATTCGATAAAACGGGAGTTCTGGAGGTAGCAAAGCGTCTCGCCGCGCTGAATATCGAAATTCTTTCAACCGGCGGCACCGCAAAGCTGCTGCGCGAATCCGGCATCGCAGTGAAAGACGTCTCGGAATTTACCGGCTGGCCGGAAATGCTTGGCGGCCGTGTCAAAACGCTGCATCCGAAGGTGCACGGAGGATTGCTCTATCGCCGTAATCTCGCGGAAGATCAGAAGCAGGCTAAAGAGCACGGCATCGCGCCAATCGATCTGGTGATTGTGAATCTTTATCCGTTCGAAGCGACCGCGGCGAAAGCAGACCTGACCGCTGAAGAGCTCATAGAAAACATTGATATCGGCGGTCCAACGATGTTACGTTCCGCGGCAAAAAACTGGGAAAGCGTTGCTGTCGTTACCGATCCGGCGGATTACGAACGTGTAGCCTCCGAGCTTGAAGCCAACCGGGATACCACTCTGGCGACCCGGCTGGAACTTGCGCGCAAAGTTTTCGCCACCACTTCGCGCTATGACGGAATGATTGCCACCGAACTGGAACGATTATCGGTTTCGTCCGGGCATCCCGGTCTGCTTTCGAAAGAAATACTGCCGCAGCGCTTTTACGTTTCGCTGGAAAAACAGCAGCCGTTGCGTTACGGCGAAAATCCGCACCAGGCCGCCGCTCTTTATGTTCCAGCTGGCAAACCGCCATCCGGATTAGCCGCGGCCAAGCAACTTCAGGGCAAGGAACTTTCCTACAACAATTTTGTGGACTTGGAGGCAGCTCGCAGCATTGCCGCCGAATTTCAGAAGCCGGCCGCGGTGATTATCAAGCACAACAATCCATGCGGTACTGCGGAACAGGCAACTTTGCGCGAAGCTTATCTACGAGCGTATGCCTGCGATCCAATTTCGGCATTTGGCGGCGTGCTGGCTTTCAATCGCGAAGTAGATCCCGCAACTGCCGAGGAAGTCGCAAAACTCTTCGTCGAGTGCATCGCGGCCCCCGCGTTTGATGCCCGCGCAAAGGAAATTTTCGCCGCCAAAAAAAATCTGCGCCTGCTCGAGCTTCCAGCGGGCGGCCTGGAGCCCGCACGGGAGTTGCAATTAAAACAAATCCTCGGCGGCCTGCTGGTACAGCAATCGGACCTCGGGGAAATCAAATCATCGGAGCTGAAGGTGGTTACGCAGCGCGCACCTACCGCCGAAGAACTCGCCACCATGAAGTTCGCGTGGAAGGTTTCAAAACATGTAAAGTCGAACGCCATCGTTTTTGCGAAGGATGGCGCAACGCTTGGCGTCGGTGCCGGACAGATGAGCCGAGTGGACTCGGTCAGGCTTGCGGTGATGAAGACGCAGTCTTCTCTGCAAGGTTCAATCGTCGCGTCCGACGCGTTTTTTCCGTTTTCCGACGGCGTCGAAGAAGCAGCCAAAGCCGGAGCAGTCGCGGTGATTCAGCCGGGAGGCTCGGTGCGCGACAACGACGTCATCGCTGCCGCTGATCGCCTGGGTATGGCCATGGTCTTTACCGGCATGCGCCACTTTCTGCATTGATCCGCGCGGGAATCATCCAGCGAAAAAGAAGAAACGCCGCGCTTGCGCCAAGAATTTGCGCCAGCACAAATGGGGGGACGTCCTGCGTCCGGATTCCCGCAAGAGTGTCGTAAAAGCGTTCCGACGCGCCTCACATTGATCAATCCGACGTGTTTCATTTTTCCAGGTGATGCGAAAGCGTGGACCCTGGAATCTCCAGCTCCTCTTGCACTTCTGCTGCAATCATTCCGACTGGCTGAGCTGATAACAACAGCCGCAGAATCGCCAGTCGCGGCTCGGCGCCCAGCGCGGCAAAGCGATCCGCCGACCGCGTAACCAGGAGTGGATCGGGCTTCTTCATGATTCGCTAATCGCAGAAATACGGAAGCAGTGTCAACTCTTTTTTTCTGCCAACGCTCTCTCCCTTACCCGCATCCAACTTTGGTCGGCCTTCCATCTGGCTCTGGAAATGTTCGGCATTTCGCTTTTGACCGTCCCATGCGTGCATGGGATACTTTCTTTTCAGGGCAAATATGAACTTTATAAAGCTAACCACATTCCTCTTCATTACAACTTTTGCCACCAGCGCTGTTTTTGCGCAGACCGCCGTGCCTCCGCAATCCGCACCCGCGCAAAAGCTGGATTTCGCCAACGGTGAGCCGGCCGCTCCGCCAACTTCCAGCCGCGCCGACGCCTATTTCAACTACACCATGGGCCACGTTGCCGAATTGCAATACGAGGCGACCAGCCGCAGCGAATACGCTACGCAAGCCATCGACTATTACAAAAAGGCCTATGCGCTGGACCCTAAGTCGCCAATCATTGGCGAACGCCTGGCGGAGATGTATTGGAAGGCGCAGCGTGTTCATGACGCCGAACTGGAAGCCCAGGCTCTGCTGAAGCGCAACCCGGAGGACGCGCAGACGCGCCGTCTTCTCGGCCACATTTATCTGCGCAGTCTCGGCAATTCCGGCGAGGCTACCGGCCAATCCGAAACCGTTAATCGCGCCGTCGAGCAATTCAAGGAAGTAGTGCGTCTCGATCCCTCGGACACCGAATCAGCTCTCTGGCTGGCGCGGCTTTACCGCCTGCAGAATCAGCATGACAAGGCGGAAGAAGTTCTTCGCGGCTTATTGAAGACCGATTCCGAAAATGAAGCCGGGGTCGAACAGCTGACGCAATTACTCCTCGACGAAGGCAAATCTTCCGATGCCATTGCGCTTCTCGAAGGCATGACTTCCAAATCTTCTTCGCCTACGTTGCTCGATCTTCTTGGCGACGCCTACACACAAACCAAGGATCTGCCTAAAGCGGAAGCCGCGTATCGCAAAGCGGCCGAGCTCGACCCCAGCGAAACCAGCCACCAGCGCGGACTCGGCCAGACCTTGATTTCGGAAGAGAAGTATTCTGAAGCATTGAGTGTTTATCAGAAACTTTCTGACTTAATGCCGGATGATGCGGACGTCTATCTCCGACTGGCGCAGGTTTATCGCGAATTGCACCAGATGGACAAAGCCGAGGAGACGCTCCTCAAGGCGCGCCAGTATTCTCCCGGCAGTCTCGACGTGATGTACAACGAAGCCATGTTGTACGAAGCACAGGGCCGCTATGAGGACGCGATCCGGGTTCTTTCCGAAGCCGTCACCGGTGTCAAAGGACAGTCCGTTTCCATGCCGACGAGCCGGCGCTCGCTCTCCGTTCTCTATCAACAGCTTGGCGGGCTATACCGCGAAACTCAGAATTTCCAGGCTGCGGTCAACACCTATCAGGAACTAGGACGTCTTGGCGACGAAGAAGATCGCCGCGCTCGCGTGCTGATCGTGGATGCTTACAGCTCCGCGAAAGACCAGTCGAAAGCCTTGCAGGCTGGCAAAGAAGCCGTCGCGAAGTATCCCAAAGATCCCGCGATCAAAGCGCGATATGCGCTGCTGCTAGGAGAAACCAATCAAACCGACGAAGCCGCGAAACTTCTTCACGCGCAGCTCAATGGTACCGCTTCAGACCGGGAAACTTATCTGAACCTCGCGCAGACTTTCGAATTCGCGCGCCGCTTCCACGAAGCGGAACAGGCTGCGCGCGCAGCGGAGGCCATTCCAGGTACCCCGCGCGACAACGAAATGGTGTGGTATTTCCTCGGTTCCATTTACGAACACCAGAAAGTTTTCGACAAGGCCGAAACGGAATTCAAGAAAGCTCTCGCCGTCAACCCCAAGAGCTCCGCCGTTTTAAATTATTACGGCTACATGCTCAGCGAGCTTGGAATCCGTCTGGATGAAGCGCAGGGTTTGGTGCAGCGCGCTCTTGCTGAAGAGCCTTACAACTCCGCCTATCTCGATAGTCTCGGCTGGGTATATTACTAGCAGAACAAGTTCGCGGATGCAGTGGCAGCGCTGCGCAAGGCGCTGGAACGCGATCCGCACGACCCGACCATGCACCTGCACCTGGGCGATATTTACGCTAAATCAGGCCGGCCTGAAATGGCCGCCGCGGAATGGGAAAAGTCGCTGGCGGAGTGGAAGCGCGTGCTTCCCGCCGATGTTGAGCCTGACAAAGTAGCGGAAGTCGAGAAGAAAGTCAGCCAGTCCCGGCATCGCGTCGCGGAAAAGTCTTCGCCCGAATCCGTGAAGCCATAAACTCATACATGGCCGAAGTTCGCATCCCCGCCCTTGCGAAAATCAACTTGCGCTTGGAAGTCATCGGCAAACGCGCCGACGGCTATCACGAACTGCGCACCATTTTTCAAACCATTTCGCTGCAAGACGAAATTCGCCTTAAGTCCGCGCGCCAGCCGGGCATCACCCTCAAAGTGCTCGGTAACGATCCGCTTTCGAATGAACCTCTCGAAAGAAATCTCGTCTATCGCGCGGTTGCCTCGCTACGCCAGGTGCTAAAGCTGGCCGACGGTGTCGCGATCGAACTGCACAAGGTGATTCCCGCGGGCCGCGGACTGGGCGGTGGCTCCAGCGATGCGGCCGCTGCGTTGATCGGCTATTTGCGGCTGGCGAAAAAACAGCTCCCGCGCGAGCGCCTGTTCGAACTTGCCGCGACACTTGGCGCAGATGTTCCGTTTTTCCTGGAAGGTGGACGAGCTCTGGGCATCGGCAAAGGTGACGAAATTTACCCGCTGCCCGACGTTCCCAAGCTTTCCTTGCTCGTGGTTTCGCCCAATTCGATTCAAGTTCCCACGCCGGATGCCTACCGTTGGCTGAATTCGGCGCAACTAGATTCATTGCAAGCCAACGCTCCGCAATTGACAAATTCCCCCGGAACCCATAAGCTTTATAGGTTCTGTGCTCTCGCTTGGAGCCTGCAGGGCAGTCCCCTTCTAAATGATTTTGAAGAAGCGGTCTTCCAGCAGCACCCCCGTCTGGCTGAAATCAAACGGGATTTGCTTCAAAACGGAGCTTCAGAAGCCTTGCTGGCGGGTAGCGGTTCGGCGGTGTTTGGAGTTTTCCCGAGCCCAGTTAAGGCGCGCCGAGCCGTTGTTGGGTTTCCGCACGATCAGACTTTCGTTTGCGAGACAGTCTCTCGCGATTCGTATCGTCGTCTGATGCAAAGTCGCACCGTTATCAGTGCGCCTCGCGATTAATCCTCAGCGTCTTCAGCCACAACAATTTATCAGGGGTTTGTAAGTACAAATCCTGAATCCTCAAGGGAATTTCAGCTTGCAGCTTTTGCAGGGTGGAGATCGCTTCGTGAACGACGAGCGTTTTAAGATCTTTTCGGGAACTGCAAACCCGGTGCTGGCAGAAGCCATCTGCAAGCATCTGGACGTTCCGCTGGGCAAAGCCATGCTGGGCCGCTTCAGCGATGGCGAGATATATTTTCAGATTCTGGAAAATGTGCGCGGCGCCGATGTTTTTGTCGTTCAGCCTTGCCATTATCCGGTGGACAACCACCTGTTGGAACTTTTGCTGATGATTGACGCTTTCAAACGCGCTTCCGCGTGGCGAATCACGGCCGTGCTGCCGTATTACTGCTATGCGCGCCAGGACCGCAAAGACAAGCCGCGCGTTCCAATTTCCGCCAAGCTGGTCGCCGATTTGCTCGAAACGGCCGGAGCCAGCCGCGCGTTGACGCTTGATTTGCACGCGCCGCAGATTCAGGGTTATTTCGACGTTCCGGTAGACCATCTTTTCGCTTCACCTGTGCTGGTCGAATATTTCCGTCATTTGAACTTACCGGATCTGACAGTTGTTTCGCCCGATGCCGGCGGCGTGGAGCGCGCCCGCTTCTTTGCCAAGCGCCTGGACGCGCCACTGGCCATCGTTGATAAACGCCGCGTGGATGTGGACGTCAGCGAAGTAATGAACCTGATCGGCGAGGTGCGCGGACGCAGCACGCTGATTGTTGACGACATCATCGACACTGCCGGCACGCTGGTAAAAACCGCGGAGGCGTTGCTCAAAGAGGGCGCTACTCAGGTTTACGCCGCGTGCACGCACGCCGTGCTTTCCGGCCCTGCGATTGAACGAATCGCTAGATCGCAGATCAAGGAAGTTGTCGCTACGGACTCGATTCCGCTCAGCGAGGCGGGCCAGGCGCTTAAAAAGATTCGCGTGCTCAGCGTGGCGGATTTGCTCGCGCGCGGTATTCGCTCGATTCACGAGGAATCCTCGATCAGCGAATTGTTCATCTAAGTCTTGAAGCAAGGGAAGTTCAAGGCCGGCAGTTCTTAAAGAAGGGAAGAAAGCAATGGCAGACAAGATCGTAGTCGAAGCAGCAGCCCGCGAATCCCGCGGCAAAAATGAGGCCCGCCGCCAGCGTGTATTGGGAAAAGTCCCCGCGACGCTTTACGGCGGAAAAGATGCCGCGATATCGCTTACCGTGAACACCAAGCAGGTAAGCCAGATTCTCCGCTCGCCCACTGGCCACAACACTCTGTTCCAGGTCGCCTTCGACGGCAAAGAACAGCCCGCCATCGTGAAGGCCTGGCAGGTGGATCCGGTCAGCGGTAATCTTCTGCACGTTGACCTGCTGCGCATCGCCATGGACGTTCGCATGCGCGTCAAGGTTCCGGTGCACACGTTTGGCGAGCCGTCCGGCGTGAAAGTTGAAGGCGGCGTCTTTGAAATCGTCACTCGCGAAGTGGAAATCGAATGCTTGCCCGGTGAAATTCCGACCGAATTTAAATTGGACGTCAGCGGCTTGGCGATGAATGGCCAGCTCCGCGCCAGTGACATTCCGATCGACACAACCAAGATGAAGCTGCTTACTGAACCGGAACGCGTTCTCGCGCACGTTGTCGCGCTCAAGGTCGAAGAAGAGAAGCCCGTGGAGGCCGTGGCTGCGGAAACGGCAACGCCTGCCGAGCCCGAAGTCATCAAAAAGGGCAAGAAGGAAGCCGAAGGCGAAGAAGGTGCCGAAGGCGCCGAGAAGCCAGAGAAAAAAAAGTAACGCAGCTTTTCTTGCGAAGGGGCTGTTTAGACTATGCGGCTCATTGTCGGCCTTGGCAATCCTGGCCCGGAATATCAATGGACGCCGCATAACCTGGGTTTTCTCGCGGTGGATGAATTGGCCAATCGCGGCGGCATTCGCATCGAGCGGCCGGAAGCGAAGGCTCTGGTAGGTTTGGGCAAATTGGCAGGAGAAGACGTTATTCTTGCCAAGCCACAGACTTTCATGAACCTGAGCGGCATTTCGGTACGGGAGCTGATCGAAAAGTACGAGCTAGGTCCCCAAGACTTGCTCGCGATGTGGGATGAAGTGCAGTTGCCCTGGGGCGCGATTCGCATTCACGCCGAAGGCAGCGCGGGCAGCCACAACGGGGCCGGGTCGCTGATCAGTTCGCTCGGCACGCCGAAGTTCGCAAGACTTCGGCTTGGTTGCGGACCCGATCACCCGCTGAGCGGCAGGAAAGAATACGTCCTGCGGCCGATGAAGAAGTCGGAACTGGAAGTTGCGGCGGAAATGATTGCGGACGCTGGCGACGCTGTCGAATTAATGCTGACCAAGGGCATTGAAGCGGCGATGAACAAATACAACCGGCGCGAACGCCAGCAGGACGAAGACGCTGAGACTTAAACGGAATTGCCGATTGGACGTTCCGCGCTTTTGTAGTGCCGGGCTTTAGCCCGGCTCTTGGATTTAGCTATAGCGGCGATTTACCCGCCGTAAGAAACGAGGAACCATGGAAGAACGTCTGTACGACCTGATTTTTATCGTTCGTCCGGCAACCCCGGAAGACGAAGTCAAGAAAGTCGAGCACACGGTTGAACACGCCTGTAGCGATAAGGGCGCCAAGATCGAAAAGACCGAGCACTGGGGCACACGCAAGCTCGCTTACCGCGTTGCCAAACACCGCGAAGGCATCTACGTCTACTATCAGATCCGCACTTCGCACAACGATCTGATCGTCGAACTCGAGCGCCGCCTCAAGGTGCAGGACAACGTCATCAAGTATCTGACCATTCGCCTCGACGAAGACCTCAAACGTCAGAAAAAACTTACGGCTATTCGTGACAAGCGCGCCGCCCGCCGCCCGAAGCGTCCGGCGCCAACGCCTGCGTCGGCTGCCATTGCCGCCGCGCCAGCGCATCCGCCGGAGCAGCCGTCCGCAAGTTAAGCGTTTCTTTTGTGCTGATCGTATTTTGCGGAGGTGGATTGTGAGGGCACGGCTTCAGCCGCAAAATTCAAAGCTTCAGGGGCCTTAACCCCTGAGTTGAACGGTAATAGGATTCGATCATTTGCACGCGTTGGAAAAAGATTTAGCGCCGGATTAGTCGGACCAGGTGGTGGCGGACAAGGCGGACATGGCGGCCACGGTGGTCACGGCGGTGGTGGTGGACGTCGCGAAGGCGGTCCAGGTGGTGGTGGACGCCGTGAAGGTGGTGGACCAGGCGGCCCGGGCGGTGGTCCAGGCGGGCCTCGCCGCGGCAAGCGGCAATTTTTTCGCAAAAAGAAAGTCTGCAAGTTTTGTGTCGAGAAAATGGATTTGATCGACTACAAGCGTGCCGACATTCTTTCGCAATTCGTGCAGGAGCGCGGCAAAATTCTTCCGCGCCGCATGACCGGCGTTTGCGCGCGTCACCAGCGTTGGCTCGGTGTCGCTATCAAGCGCGCCCGTAACATCGCGTTGCTGCCGTTCGCCGGCAGCGCCGCGGGTAGCTCTGCTCCCCGTCCGGTGGAAGCAGCTAAGCCGCAGGCTCAGCAGCCAGTTACACCGCCGGCCGTGCCACCGGCAACGACACCGCCGGCGGCGGCGTAGACTTTTGCCCGGCCGTTTTCTCGCCGGCTCATTTTTTAGCATGAGGTCGCGGCAGCTCGTTGAACGCGCTCGAACAAGTTATTGCGCGCGCGCGGCGGTTCTGACAAATTACCGCCAGTTTTGTGGCCGCAGAAAAATATTGTTGTAAGTCTCGCAGTCACATGGAAAAGGAAATACGATATGCAAATTATTCTGCAGGAAGACGTCGAAAATCTCGGTCACCGCGGAGACGTGGTCACCGTCAAGCCGGGCTACGCGCGCAATTTTCTTCTCCCGCGCAAAATCGGAATCGAAGCCACCTCTGGCAACATGCAGGCGCTCGAGCGTATCCGCACGTCGTTGGCCAAGAAAACCGCCACCGAACTGGATGCCGCGCACAAGCAGGCGGAGCTCTTGAACGGCGTCGCCGTCAAATTCGCCCGCAAGACCGGCGAAAACGATCAGATGTTCGGCTCCGTCACCTCCGGCGACATCTCCGAAGCCCTCGCAGCCCAAGGCTTCAAGGTAGACAAACGCCAGATCCAGCTCGCCGAACCCATCAAAGTCATCGGCGAACAAAACATCACGGTAAAAGTTTTCCGCGACGTTACCGCCGCCATCAAAGTCACCGTGGACAAAGAATCTTAATTCCCCTCGCAGCGTCGATGTTGTTTCCCGTAGGGGCGCGGCACTGCTGCGCCCTTCTTTTTTTATTCTTTTCAGTTTTACGTGTTGTGCTCATTCCGAGCAAAGCGAGGAATCGCTCTTCGATTTGTGCAGCGCCAAAAAAATAAACAACGCGCACAAAACTTTTCCACTTGTTCAAAATTTTGCACAGCGCTTCTCGCCGACTTCTCATTGACGTCACGACAACTCGCCATCACAATGCACTCAATCCTTGGACAGCAAGCCGCGCCGGGAAAATTTCTACACTCCGGTATTGCCTGCCGCAGGGCAAAATGCTATAAAGCGAATAAAAGGCGAACACTAGAACTATTCTTATGTCTGCTCAAGCCACCCTCGAACGCCCGCTCCCACAAAATCTCGACGCCGAACGGTCCATCCTGGGCGCCATTCTGCTCGATAATCACGCTCTCAACGCCGCCATCGAAAATCTTAAGCCCGCAGATTTTTTCCTGGAGCAACACCGCCGCGTTTTCAACCAGATGATCGCCCTGGGCGAAAACCAGCAAGCCATCGATCTGGTCACGCTCACTGAATCACTGCATCGCGTCGGTGAACTCGAATCCTCCGGCGGCGCTCCATATCTTGCCGCCCTCGCTGATGGCATGCCCCGTGTCAGCAACGTCGAACATTACGCGCGCATCGTCCGCGAAAAAGCGCTGCTGCGCAATTTGATTCACGCCACGCACAACATTCAGCAAAGTGCTCTCGAAGGTGAAGACGGCGCGGACGCTATTCTCGATAACGCCGAGTCCGCGATCTTCGCGCTCGCCGAAGATCGCGTTAAAGCTGGCCTCATACCCATAAAAGACATCGTCCGCGACAATTTCGAGCGCTTGGAAAGAATTTTTCGTGAAGGCAAAAGCATCACCGGCGTTTCCAGCGGCTACACTGAGTTGGACAAGCTTCTTTCCGGCCTGCAGCCGTCGGAACTCCTGATTCTTGCCGCCCGTCCCTCGCAAGGAAAAACCGCGCTCGCTCTCAATTTCGCGGAAAACATTTCCATCCGCGCCGGCAGCCCTGTTGCTTTCTTCAGCTTGGAAATGTCCAAAGAATCCCTGCTGCAGCGTCTCGTCGCATCTGTTGCGCAAATTGACGCGCACAAATTCCGCTCCGGCCATCTCAGCCGTGAAGACTGGCGCCGCATGACCGAAGCTCTCGGCACCATTTCCTCCGCGCCGCTGTGGATCGACGACGCCGGCTCGACCAGCGTGCTCGAAATCGGCGCAAAAGCCCGCCGCCTCAAGCGCGAAAAAGGCCTTTCTCTCGTCGTTGTCGATTATCTTCAACTCATCACCGGCCGCGGCCGCTTCAGCAATCGCCAGGAAGAAGTTTCCAGCATCTCGCGCGGCCTCAAGGGGCTCGCCAAAGAATTGCAGATCCCCGTTCTCGTGCTCAGCCAGCTCACTCGCGCCCCCGAACGCGAAGAGCGCGGCCCGCAACTTTCCGACCTCCGCGAATCCGGCGCCATCGAACAGGACGCCGACGTGGTCATGTTCATCTATCGCCCGCACTGGTCAAAAATGGAAGCCTCGCCCGAAGAACGCGATCAAGCGGAAATCCAGGTCGCCAAGCAGCGCAACGGCCCCACCGACAAAGTCCGCTTCGTCTTCCGCAGCCGCCTTACCCGCTTCGAAGAAGCCGCGCCAGACGCCTTCTCCCAATTCGCGCCTGACGATATGTAGCCGTAAGCTCGTGTAGCGGCCGCCTTCTGAGTCGGGCGCCGTCCGTTCCGCGGTATGTAATCGCTGCCGCACTGCGGCTAGTAACACACAACCTCTCAGCCCCTAAAAACCTGCCACGCGGGCCTATTTGATGCCACATTACGAGGTTAGGAACCCTTCCACTATGCCGAATTCCCGGCCCACGGCGTGCATATTGGCCTGTTGTCTTTCTAGCGCCAGGAATTTGCCAAACCGGGCAATGGCGCCGAGATGTCTTAAAATAGAAATTCTGGACGCGCGCCACCAACCGCGCTGGAACTCGAATGCCTGCTCGCAGAAAAACTCAAAATGCCAATGGCCGCCCGGTCTGGGCCGATGTTTCGCTCTCCGCGCTCGCCCACAATCTCCATGCCATACGCGATTTCGTAAATCCGAAATCCGAAAATCGCTCAACGCCCCGAAAGGTTCTCTGCATCGTTAAAGGCAACGGCTACGGCCATGGTGGTCCGCAAGTCGCCAAGGTCCTCGAAAGATTCGGCGCCGACTGGTTCGGCGTCACCGGCGCTACTGAAGGCCAACAAGTTCGCAAAGCCGGCGTACGCAAACCCATTCTTGCTCTTACCAGTTTCTGGCCCGGCGAAGAAGCGCAACTTCTCGCCAACAAAATTTCGCCCGCCATCATTCGCTGCGAACAACTGGTCGCATTCGATTCCGCGGCATCGCGCAAGAAAGTCGCCAAACGTTCCGCAGGCTTCCACCTGAAAATCGACAGCGGCATGAACCGCCTCGGCATCGCTCCCACGGACATCGAATGTTTCGCGCGCCAGTACGAAAAATCGTCGCGCCTCAAGCTCGAAGGCGTCTTCACGCATTTCGCTTCCTCTGAAGTATTCGATGGACCCATCGCCACGCAAAACCGCCGCCAGGAAGAAAGTTTTTACAAAGCCGTTGAACGCCTTCGCGCCTTGGGAATCGATCCCGGCGTCATTCATCTCGCAAACAGCGCCGCCATTGCTTCACGCCCGGAAACCTGGGCGGACATGGTTCGCCCAGGCGCCATTCTCTACGGTTACCATCCCAGTTACGATCCCATCGAACGCCGCGTCCAAGCTGAAAAAGAATTGCCTCTGCGTCCGGTCATGAGCCTGCGCGCGCGCATCATCAATATTCGTAACGTCCCGGCCGGCGACGGCGTCGGATACGGCTCAAAATTTTTGCCGACTCGCGCCTCCAAGATCGCTGTGCTTGCCGCTGGATACGGTGATGGCATCCACCGTTCCCTCGGCAACAAAGGCAGTGTCCTCGTACGTGGAGTTCTCGCCCCCATCGTCGGCATCGTCTCCATGGACGTCACCATGATCGACGTCACCGGCGTGCCCGATGTCGCCCTCGGCGATGTAGCCACCATCTACGGTACCGACGGCGAACATATCCTTCCCGCAAATCTTGTTGCCCGCAGCATCGGCACCGTCACTTCCGACCTTCTCTGCGCCGTCAGCGCCCGGGTTCCGAGAATTTATCTGGCTTGAAACTGCGGCCCTCGATACAATTTCTCAAACACTCGCCCCAGTCTTGACGGCTGAACCTTCTATCGCGTATACCAAGTCTCAGGGGCACGTAGCAGCATCTTTGGACCCGCTTGGTCTTTTCGCCACCCGAAAGGTCCGCGGGGGAGCGGTACCGATTTTGCAGTGATGCAGCATCCTGTCCGGGATGCCGGGGTTTCAGGGTTTGTACTTACAAACCCCGCGCTGAAAGGTCGTATGAGCCGCACTCTGCCCGAAGTTCCTCAACCCTCGCCAGCGGATGATCCTCAGCGGAGTCTTGCCTCCATTCCGAAGTCTGCCGATGCATCGCGACGGTGGAACGCCTGGGTCTCTCGCATTGTCCTTATTACGGCTTCGTGCGCCATCACCGTTGGCCTCTCCCCGTTTGGATTGCACCGATGGGCCGCCGTGGGCCTGGGACTTGTGCTTGCACTCGCGATCGTCGCTGTCGAGCATCGCCTGCGCAGTTCCAGCGCCACCGCTCTTCTCGGCGGCGTGGTGGGCGGCCTTTTCGGCGCGCTCGCCGCATTGCTCGTGGCCATCCTTATCTTCGGCACTTCGGCGCCTGATGCCACGAAATCTTTTCTTGCCTACACCGCACTTCTTGCATTCGGTTATCTCGGCATCATGATCGGCTCGCAAAAGGCCATCTTTTTCAAGCCCGAATCGCTGCAGGGAATTCTACGTCCGCGAATCGCGCCCGCTTCTCCCTACGAGGACGGAAAACTCCTCGACACCAGCGTACTGATCGATGGCCGCATCGCCGAAATCTGCGAAGCCCACTTCCTCGATGGCCCGCTGCTGGTCCCGCAATTCGTCTTGCATGAATTGCAGATGATCGCCGATTCCTCGGAGAGTTTGCGCCGCCAGCGGGGACGCCGCGGCCTGGAAGTCCTGCAACGTATCCAGAAAATGCAAACGATCGAAGTTCGCATCATTGACGACAATCCCCACAACAGCAACGAAGTGGACCGCAAACTTGTCGAACTCGCCTTGCGCTTCCACGCCAAAATCGTCACCAACGATTTCAATCTCAATAAAGTTGCCAGCGTTCAAGGCATCAGCGTCCTCAATGTAAATCTGCTGGCCAATGCCGTGCGCCCCGCGTTTCTTCCCGGCGAAGGCATGCGCGTCTTCATTCTTCGCGAAGGCAAGGAAGTCAATCAGGGTGTCGCCTATCTCGAGGATGGCACCATGGTTGTGGTGGATGGCGCTCGCCGCCTCATCAACAAGACCGTGGACATTCTCGTAACCTCCGTACACCAGACGCCCGCCGGCAAAATGATTTTCGGCCGCCTCGACGAACACAGTGAAACTCCGATTCCGCCCGGCAAACAAGCCTCTACAGCAGTCCGCACCGCTCGCCCCAGTTTCCCAGAATCCGCCGAGTGACCGCAGCCTCTAACCGCATTGACTCTTACATGTAGCAGCGGCCTGCTTGCCGCAGGCCGGCTTATGCCGCTGCTCTTTCTTTTCTCCGATTGCGGCGCAAAAAAAGCCATTGTCATCCTGAGAACGTGCGATAAGGACGTTCGAAGGATCTCAACGTATCAATTGTCTCGGCCTGCTGCCGCTGCTGCCTCGGCATGCCACTGCCGAGCCGCCCGCCCCAGTCGAACCGCGTTTCGCACGGCCTCCGTTTCCCAGCATCGCGCGGCTTAAGGTAAACTCAATCTCTTGGGGCATCGGCCGCGGACTCGTCTGAAAGCATCCGCTCCCCAATTCCAATGACCAGAGTCACTGCCATCTTGCCCGCCGCTGGAATGGGCACACGCATGGGCGGCGAGACGCCCAAACAATTCCTTGAACTGGATGGCGTGCCTATCCTTCTCCACACCTTGCGCCGCCTCGCTTCCTGCGACGCCATCAGCGAAATCATCCTCGCCACTCGCGCCAATGAAGTCCGCCGCATGGAAGAACTCTTCCGCCAGGAAAAGTTTCGCCAGCCGATTCGAGTGGTCAAAGGCGGAGCCACGCGGCAGGAATCCGTTGCCGCCGCCCTCGAACACGTTGGCCACGATGTGGAACTGGTCGCTGTCCACGACGCCGTTCGCCCATTCGTCACTCGCGAGCAGGTTTCCCGCGTCATCGAAGAAGCCCGCAAATGCGGCGCCGCAATCCTCGGTATTCCCGCCATGGACACCGTAAAAGAGGTTAAGCGCAGTAGCTTGCCGCAGGACGTCGCGCTCATCACCGGCACCATTCCCCGCGAACGCATCGTTCTCGCGCAAACTCCGCAGGTCTTTCAGACCAAACTTTTGAAAGAGGCTTTCGCCAAAGCCGCCGCGGACGGCGTGAACGCCTCCGACGAATCCGGTCTCGTCGAACGTCTCGGCCACGATGTCCACGTCGTCCACGGCACCGAACGCAACATCAAAATCACCAAACCATCCGACATGGAACTGGCCCGCTTCTATCTGGACCTTGAACGCGGCAAGGTTCACCCGGCATGAGCGCACTATCATGACTAAAGTCCGCTGCGGCATCGGCTACGACCTTCACCGCCTCGCGGAAGGCCGCCCGCTCGTCGTCGGCGGAATCACGCTCCCATTCGACAAAGGTCCAGTCGGCCATTCCGACGGCGACGTCCTAGCGCACGCCATGTGCGATGCGCTGTTAGGCGCGGCCGCGCTGGGAGATATTGGCACGCATTTTCCGGACACCGATCCCAAGTGGAAGGGCGCGAACAGCTTGATGTTCCTCGAACACGCGCGCAAACTTCTCGATGACAAGCATCTGACAATCGAGCACCTGGATGCTGTCGTAATCACCGAAAAACCGAAACTCGGCCCCCATTTCCCAAAAATGCGCGAAGCACTCGCAAAATCGCTAGGGGTCGCGCCGGAAACGATTCACCTGAAAGCCAAGACCAACGAAGGGGTCGACGCCATAGGCCGCGGCGAAGCCATCGCCGCATACGTCGTAGCAACTGTAACCGCTGGTTAGCGGTTCTAGTGGCACAGGCATTCCTGCCTGTGCGCGGTTGAAATACTGGCTGATTTGTTACCGTCGATGAACACCTATCAATGTCTCAAAGCACCGTGATTCCGAACGAAGCGAGGAATCTCTCTTCGTCTTCGATGTCAACCGCGCCAAGTCTCTCCCACTGGCGTTTTGTCCACAATCTTGTCATCCTGAGCGCCCGGTCTTTCCGGGACGCGAAGGATCTCAACCGCCGTGCTTGGCACATTTTTTCGCCGATGACCACTTCCGAATACGCGACTCCTGCCGAGAACAAATTCTCATCATCAGACGTCGCCGCAATTCTCCGCGAACAAAACTGGCACGCCAGCGAACTCACACCCGAACAATCCACATGGTGCGAACATGCCGCAACTCTCCTCGGCCCGCAATCCGCCGACCGGCCAGCGTTCGAGAATCTACTCAAATTAATTTTTCACTACGACGCGCACGAAATTCTTTCGCAGGTAGACTCACACGCCACGCTGTCGCGTTACGCCGCGCGCGACGCTCTCCGCCAACTCGCTTCGCTGCTCCTCGATCCCGCTCCGCTCACTAGTGACCGTTTCCACCAAGTCATCGACGCCATGAAGGCCAATCTAGACATCCGCGGCCGCGAACTTTTCCAAACCGTGCGCCTGTCGCTCGCAGGCCGTCCCGGAGAAGGCGACCTCGACCGCGTGATCTTGCTCCTCGACGAAGCCGCCGCCGCAAATTTCGCCACTCCGGTAAAATCCGCCCGCAACCGCATCATCGAATTCTGCGCTGCACTGGATTGACGCAAATATTTGCGGCGTCCGTTTCCCGTAGGGGCCGGATGTCGTGTCCCGTCTTTTTTTTCCGCTGTAGCGGGCACCTTCCGTTTGTCAGGTGGCTATCTCTCTGTCTCTTTTCCGGTTTGCGCGCTCATCGTAATTGCCTGCACGAAGTCTTGAACTTCCAGAATGGATTTCTCTGCGTTCCATACCATCCAAAACACAATCGCATCCACATTCACCGGCACCGTGTCGCGCGTCGGCGTCGACTCCGCGGTCACGTTCGCGGTGCGCACCCGTTGATCGACAAAGCGGCTTAACGTATCCACGATCGGGATCATGTGAAACCATCCCGGCCCGCGCAGGCCCAGGTAACGTAGCCGCAGAACCGCCACCTTCTCCCATTGGTCCGCGACTTTGATCGAGAAGAGCAGATAAGCACCCAGCACCAATCCCACAACCAGGGGAAGCCGGTTCCCGAGTACGGCAGTAAGCCCGAGTCCTGCCCCGCCGAAAATGACAAACAACGCCATGGCGATTCCCGGCACCTGATTCTTTTCGCTGTTCCACAATCCCGCGGAACCCGCGCGCGCCACAAAATCGCCGATCAATTGATTCAGGCTGCGTTGCCGCTCGGCGTCGTCGCGCCGCACCTTTTGTTGACTGATGAAGGTTCCGGTGCCTTGCTCGGTTTCCAGCACTCCGCGGATTTCCAGTTCGCGATAAGCGCGAATTACAGTATTTGGATTAATGGAAAGATCGACGGCCAGTTGCCGCACAGTGGGGAGTTGATCGCCAGGCGTCAGCGCGCCCGCCGCGATGCCGCCAGTTACTTGGTCGATGATCTGCCGATAGACCGGCACGCCACTGCGCAGGTCGAGCGAAATACAGAATGCCTTTCGTTTTGGGACCGCAATGCTCATCGCAATACTAATGTACTAGAGCACTGTCAATGAGAATTTTTCTCTTAAGAAGCGCGCGAGCGCAAGAAGCAGCGTCGCCTTTCATAGTCCGATTCGGTAACTTCCCGGGAGTTATCGGGCTTGGATTGAATCTGTTGGTGCCACTTTCTCGATAAGCGGTCTTGCTACGCGCTCCCAAGCGCTCCATGCGCGAAACCACTTTCCCTCTACACCGCGCCAAATCGAACGCACATTGAGTCCGGCCCATTCATCGGATTCGCCGGGCAAATATACATAACCCTGCTCTACGCCGGGACTGAACGCGTAATAGACCACGTAAACGATTTGTTCATTTGGAGCTGTGTGGAACGAGACTTGATACCTGCGAAGGGACTGGGGCGGTTTTGTGACCGGACCTTGAGGCCAATCGATGATGAGTGACGGCCTTTTGTGGGTACTCGTTCCTGGACCTGTCCAAACCTGGAAATTCTCTAGAATTTTGGGGTCGGAGATTTCAATCGGTGCTTTCAGGTCGGCACCTTTGATTGTGATCTTGACTATCTTTGCTTTCGCCACAAGCGGCGCAGGGACGCTCAGAATCAGCAAAGAATTGAGCAAAACTGCAAGCCCCATCCTCATGCCAGGACCTCCGGCTAGGTGCTCTTAGGAGCCCTCACTGCCGCATTGTACTCTGACCAAGGACGCGAAACTATTTCACAGCCGGCACCAGTGGCTTCAATCGATCCTTGTTGATTTTCAGAATCATTCCGGCGTTGCGATCTGCGACCTCGCTAACTTTGTATTCCGACGCGGTGCCAAGCACTTGCGCCACCTCGGACGGCGTCAGTTTGTATTCGTCTGTCAACCAGCTCGCCATGTTTGCCGTGGCTTCGCGGAACGCATCATCTAGCGATCCAGCAAGGCCCATGGCCATTAAATGGGTTTGCGATTCTACTCGCGGTCCGGGAATGTGCTTGTTCGGAATTACGTTCACAGTGACTTCAACATCCATCGAAGTCTCCAGCGCATTGCCGTTCAATTCACCGTCGCCCTGCACGGCATGTCCATCTCCGAAGTACAGCAACGCGCCCGGAACATTCACAGATAAATAGACCGTCGCTCCCTCGGTGATTTCGTTGAAATCCATATTCCCGCCGTAGCGGCCCGAATCGCCGGTGCCCGGAGGGGCCTGCGTGCTTCCTGGAGCAACCGCCACGCATCCCAGCATCGGACGCACCGGCACGGAGTAATGCGTCAAATGTTCCGCAGGCTTTTCCGGAGAAGCGATCCCGTTCGCCAAATCCAGGTGCCAGCGCACATTTTTAAAACCGTCCTTCATTTTTACGGCCCAATCGCTGTCCAGTCCGCGGCCGACGATTCCATCATCGCTGATGGCGTAATCGCGATTCAGCCGCAGCCGCGTGATGTGCACCGCCAACGTGTCTCCGGGCGATGCAGTCTCAACGTAGAAAGGACCGGTTTCGGGATTGCCTCCGAGAACCCGGGTCACGCCTTTTTCATCCGTTCCGCCGGCATCAACCGTGGTGGTATGAATCGTGTCGCCGGGCGCAACCGTCAATACCGGTTTATTTTCTGCGGAAAATCGCCGGTAGAAAGTAGTTGGCACAAATTCGTGGCGCTTTGCTGTGCCTTCACGCCGCTCGGCAACCCGTGTCGCATGCCGTGCCTTCCAGTTTGTCGCCATCGAAGTTGCCCGTCAGCTTTTCCCCTTGCTGCTCCAATAGCAGTCCGAAATAAATCGGGGAACCAAAAAAATCGCCGTTGACTACCCAACGTCCCGTCAGCGCGCCCGCAGCGGGATTTGCCGGCTTACCGGTGTCTTGCGCGGAACTCCCGCAGGCAAAAAATAGCGACGAAGCCAGTAGCAGCAATGATCTGAATTTGTGCATGGAAGTCTCTCCGAAGTATGAGTGGACACGCGACCGCGTCGATCCAGTGCGTGAGTTTAGACGAAAAGCTTCGTACACGGTTAGCTGCAACTTTGCGCGCAGCAAACTGCGACGTTAGACTGTGATGCCTATGGACAAATTGACGGGCATACACGCGGTGAAGGAAGCATTGGAAGCGGGGCGCCCGCTGGAATATGTGCTGGTGGCAAAAGGTCGGCAGGATACTCGCGCGGAAGAAATTGTGCAGCTTGCGCGGAGCAACGGAATTTCAGTACGCTTTGAAGAACGCGCGCAACTCGATCGCACTGCGGGAACGCGCGATCATCAGGGAGTCGTCGCGGTTGGCGCGGCCCGCAGGGCCAGTACTTTCGAAGATATTCTTGCCTCCGCGAACCATGAAAAGGGCAAGGCAGGCTTGATTGTTTTGCTGGATGGCGTCGAAGACCCGCACAATCTTGGCGCGATTATTCGTACTGCGCTCGCCGCCGGCGCGCACGGCGTCATCATTCCGGAACGCCGCGCGGCAGGGCTTACGGACACAGTCGCGCGCGCATCCGCCGGCGCGCTCGCGCACTTGCCGGTGGCAAAAGTCACCAACCTCGTGCGTACGATGGAAGAGCTGAAAGAAGCCGGCTACTGGCTGGTCGGCCTGGACGAACGCGCCGACAAAAGCTACACCGAAGTGGACTACACTTCGCCCACGGGGATTGTGCTGGGCGGCGAAGGCGGCGGACTGCACGAACTCACGCGCAAACGTTGTGACTTTGTAGTTTCGCTCCCAACATCTGGCCCCGTGAAATCGCTGAACGTTTCCGTCGCCAGCGGCGTCGTGCTTTTCGAAGCCCTCCGCCAGCGCCAAGCAAAGAAATGAACGAAAGACTCCTCCGTTCTCTCGGAAAGACGGCTAAATGCTATTTGTCGTACTGAATGAGGGAGAAGACGTCGAGGCCGGGGAGTTTGGCACGGCCGTTCAAGAAAGTTAATTCGACGGCGAAGGCGGTGCCTTCCACTTTGCCGCCGAGTTTTTGGATGAGTTGGACGGTGGCGGCCGCGGTGCCTCCGGTGGCGAGAAGATCGTCGCAGATGATGACCCGGTCGCCGGGCTTGATGGCGTCCTCGTGAATTTCGAGGGTGTCCGTGCCGTATTCGAGCGCATAAGAAATGGAGGCAACCTTGGCGGGAAGTTTTTTGGGTTTGCGTACTGGGACAAATCCCGCACCGAGACGATAAGCCAGTGCCGGCGCGAAAATAAAGCCGCGTGCTTCGATGCCGGCAACGATGTCAATCTCGTGATCCCTGAAGTGATCGCACAGCCGGTCGATCATATTGTGGAAACCCTGCTTGTCTTTCAGCAGCGTGGTGAGGTCGTAGAAAAGAATTCCCGGCTTGGGATGGTCCTTCACTTCGCGAATCAACTTCTTCAAGTCCTTCATTCCCACGCTCTCCCTGTTGGTTCAGCGGCAGTCGCAAGCAAAGTCACACTGACTGAAGTCTGTGCCACTGATTTTATCTTAATGATCGTACGTGATGCTGAATTCTTCCGCGAATCGCGGATCGATCTCGGCGGACTCTTCGACAACATGCTGCACCATGGCGCCGCGTGGACCGCGTTCGAGGATTGTGCGCAGGCGCGCAAGATTTTCCTGCGATCCGATGGCATAAACTTCCACGCGGCCATCGCGAAGATTGCGCACATAACCGGGAAGACGCAGGCGCTCGGCTTCATCCTGCGTGAAATAGCGGAAGCCGACACCTTGCACGATTCCGGAAATCAAGTAGCGGCGGGCGATACGGTTCGTGGCCATTAAATTTGAAATTGTAACATTGCCAGTTCAAAATCCGATGCGTCGCAGATTGCGGCTCGGTGAAAGCAAAGATCACGGCAGTTTTTTACGGGCGTTTGGTCATGTTATGCACTCAGCGCTAGACTGAAGCGAGCGCGGTTAGGTGCTGCCATTTTCGCCGAATGAAGCAAATCCAGTGCCGTTGCAGCCGCGCGCAAACAAGATTGTCTGTGCTACCGGCAAGCTGCCATATATTCGTAACGCGCATCCTACGGAATAGCGAAGCGCGGCGAGACGGAAAAATTGCCGATGACGAAATCAGGAAACACTGACGGTTTGATGAACGTGCTGACGAACACGCTGCGGGCCGGCATGCTGACCGCGCTTGTGGCTATCGGTGGCAACGCGGTTTGTGCACAGGATGCCAACGGGCCGCTCACTCCACCGCCGGAACACGATGTGCATCGCATCACGACGACGCAACCTCCGGAGGTCCCGCCGGCGATGGCTCCCGCGGAAATTATCAAGGAATTTGCCGCGAAGGAAGAAAAGTTTCTACGCGCGCGGGTTCAGTATGGCTACAAAAAATCGATCAAGCTGACTGAATTCGGACGCGATGGCCAGCCGAGCGGGGAATATCAATTGACGGTGCAGATGGTGCTGGATTCGGAGGGCAGGCCCTACGAGAAAGTTGTAGACCAGCAGCAATCGACGCTGCACGCTCTGACTCTTACACCGGACAACGTGAAAATGATCGGTCATCTCCCGGCATATCTGGAAGTGGTGAAGACCTACGGAAAATGGGTGACGGACCTGGGCGATCAGCGCGCGCCGGAATTGCCGTTTACCAATTTCGAGACTTACCGCGAAAATGTGGAAGGGAAATACTGGTTTCCCAACTACGCGCGATCGGACGAGTATTTGCACTCAAAAGATAGCGGAGATATTCCGGTGCGGATAGTGATCAAGTGGTCTGACTTTAAGCCGTTGGTTGCGAACGCAGCAGCAGCTCCCGCCGCGGCAGACGCTGCCAAACCAAGGCCTTAGAGACCAGAACCCATCCTTAATCAATTACAAGAACTCCTTAAAACTAGGAGTTAGATAGAAGAACAGTAATGGGACTGCACCAGGTCACGAGGATTTCAGCCTTTGCGCGGTCTTTGAAGACCCGAATTGGTTGTTTTAGTTCAAGAGCCGAGTGGCAAATCGCGCAGCAGAGGCGACTTGTCTTGCCCTGTCAAGATCGGATTCCAATACAAAGATTTGCCAAGACTGTTCCTTCGCTGCCTTGGCCTGCGCAAACAGACCGATCAGTGGAGCTTTGGCCTTTCCCTCTCGAAACCTTGAATAATTGGGAACATTTGCTTCCTTCAACGCATCAGCAAGATCACCAATGCCCGTCAGGTTCGCGCTCTCCAAGAAAAGAACTACGTCCTCAGCATCAGCTTGCTCCTTGGTGAAAACCAAGTCCGCGTCACAGTCGCCACATAGGTCATATCCGGCCCTGTACTGAGCTTTGCACAAAGGGCAGTGCATCGTCGTTTAGACTCCGAATCATTCGGGCAGGACGGCGTGTGCTGCGCCCCGCTCGAAGCATTAGTGCTCAGAATGTAGCACACAGTGTTTCTGCCCGACGGTCTTGGGGTCAATAGGGTAAGTCACGTAGTCCGAGGGCGACAATCGATTGTTGACTTCAGCCTTCCCATGCGTAACATATGCGGCTAGCTACAACCGTTAGTCCGATAGGAGCGCATAAGGCGCGTTAAGGCGTTTTTGGCCGAAGACGCCGAATTCATGCGTCGGGCTTCCTTACGACGAAACCGCTGGAGCGCGTTACCCATCGGGCCGGGTTGGTTGGCCGAGAGGGGACACCGTGCGCGACATAGTTTTGAAATATCCAATCTGGCAGGAGCCCTACCGAGCAGCTGTAATCGAAGCAAATCCTAAACTGCTCAGAGATAAAATTGCCGTGGCAGAGCAAGCCGCCATATTGCGACTCAAGCAACTAGAAAGCAGCGCAGACCATCATCACGAAGTGATAGCACTAACAGACGCGCTGGCAGCACTGAAAATACTCGGAGAAACAATTTGGGCTGAGTGAAATGCGTCAACGAGAATTATCAACGCACTGTTTTCCGCATACGATTCCCGCACGAAACGATTTAGATTTACATTTCGAGGGTAGCGAAATGGCTGCGCATAACTGGATCAGAGAGGCGGCGGAATAACCATACCTGCCAGTGACCAGTCGCAGGAGATGGCGTCGTGCAAGAAACCGTCATGTTTAGCGGAATAATCATCGGTGAACCTCAGCGGGTGGAGTGTAAGGTTAGGGCAACCAAGACGACGCTCGATAGAGACCTACCAGTTTTTTCTGGTTACAGCATCGTGGAGTCTGTTGCGACGGACAGGTTACCGGATGGCGATTACGAATTGTTTGCGAACGGCGAAAGGACACGATTCCGGCTAAACAGTGGACGATTTCTCTCGCGCCAATAATCGGGTCTACGCAGTGCGCGTAGCAGCGTAGCGGAGCCGCACGCGTTCCCAGCCAAACAGCCCCGCGTAGCTGGCTCCTCGCATTGTTCCGAGGGCCAAATCGGAAGCAAGCTCGTCTCACTTGTAGACTATCTGTTAGTGGTGGTCAAGCAGAAAATGGCGGCACGAAGCGTCGGCGGAGAAATGAAATACGAGAGCGCGAATGTGGAGCGATTGTGTCAGGCGATCTCGCCTAATGATGAGCCGTGCGATTATCCCGCGACCGTGCATTGCGCGAAATGCGGCAGGTGGTTCTGCGATGCTCATGCCGAGGACGAGGAGTGGCATCCATGCATGCTGCCGCCTGGGGATGAGGGCGGCGAGGCATAAACTAGCGCGATACTCTTAGCTTGTGCTGAAACCATTTCACAATTCGATGCGGAGCGCCTGACTGCCATTGGGGCCATAAAATGCATGACCTCCTGGGAGAAGATCAGTTGCGGCTTTGCGATTCCGAGTTTCGCAAGCACTGCATCCAGAGGCACTCCCTCGGGAGGGGGACACGACATCGCATGTGCATTTGGACTTGGAAAACTGGTTGCTGACGCTCATCAAGAGTTGAGGAAGACTGTATATTTCTTGCGGACACGAGAAGAAGTTTTCGCTCAGTCTTGGAAACGGTCCATGCAACGTTGCCATGCCGGACCATGCGCTACTTTCGCGCCGACTGCAACATGACAGGCCGCATGGCGGAGTACGGAGCGTAGGTCCCGTTCTGATGTTATTCGTTGTCCGTCCAATTCAATCGAAACCGGATGGTCGTTGTCATCAAACGAAGTGATTCCGTCAGTGTTCTGAGCGGACAAGTCGGCCCAACTGACCGAGACATATGGCA
>WNFO01000376.1_pt1 | contig 31941 bp, 28 predicted proteins | sample 5400251 | NCBI WGS metagenome assembly WNFO01 (sample SAMN13153354, study PRJNA577476) | soil metagenome | isolation source: 100 cm saprolite under Madrone tree | place: USA:California | collected 2016-06-14
ACCGAAAAATGCATCGCCATCGTTTATCAAGGCGAAGACGCAGTCCGCAAAATCCGCGACGTGCTCGGCCCGACTGATCCGGCCAAGGCCCCGCCGGGCTCAATTCGAAAGGAATTTGGACAGACCATCATGATCAACGCCGCGCATGCCTCCGATTCGATGGAAAATGCCGAGCGCGAGATGGCGATCGTTCAGGTGAGCGAGAACAATTTCAAACCTTTGATTGAAAACTTCTACCGTCGCCAATAGTGTGCGCTCCTTAAATTGCAAACATTGCAAACTCATAACATCAACATGGAAATTTCCGCGCGCGCCGCTCAACTGACTCCTTCGCTCACGCTTTCGATCGACAGCAAAGCCAAGGCGATGAAAGCCGAGGGAATCGATGTCTGCGGTTTCGGCGCGGGCGAACCTGATTTCGATACGCCTGAGCACATCAAAGCGGCAGCGATCGCGGCGCTGGAAGCCGGCTTTACGAAATATACGCCGAGCTCGGGCATTCCGGAGCTGCGTCAGGCGATTGCCGAAAAACTAACGGCCGACAACCAGCTCAATTATCGCGCCACCCAGGTCGTAGTGAGCAACGGCGCGAAGCATGCCTGTTACAACGCGGTGCTCGCCACCTGTCAGCCCGGCGACGAAGTCGTGATCCCGGCGCCGTATTGGGTCAGTTATCCCGACATGGTGAAGCTGGCCGGCGCGGAACCGGTGATTGTGCCGACGATGGAGCGCAACGCCTGGAAAATGCGCGCGGCAGATTTTGAAAACGCGATGACGCCGCGCACGAAGATGTTGATCCTGAACACTCCGTGCAATCCGACCGGCTCGGTTTACACACGCGAGGAATTGCAGGCGATTGTCGATGTCGCCGCCGAGGAAGACATTTACATTTTATCGGATGAAATTTACGAGAAACTTATTTACGACGATGCGGTGCACGTGAGCGTCGCCTCGCTTTCCAAGGAGGCGTACGATCTCACCATCACAGTCAACGGTTTCAGCAAATCGTACGCGATGACGGGCTGGCGTCTTGGTTATCTGGCTGCGCCGGAAGCGGTGGCGAAAGCGGTGGATTCGATTCAAAGCCACAGCACGTCGAATCCTTCCTCGTTCTCGCAATATGGCGCGCTCGCCGCCTTGAAAGGCGACCAACAACCGCTCGCCGACATGCGCGAGGAGTTCGATATGCGCCGCAATTATATGTTCGATCGCGTCTTGAAGATTCCAAACGTGACCGCGGTCAGGCCGCAGGGCGCGTTCTATGTGCTCGTGAACGTTAGCCAGCTCGGACTGACTTCGCAGAATTTCGCCGATCGCTTGCTGAGCAAAGCAAGTGTCGCTGTCATTCCCGGCGCTGCTTTCGGCGACGACCGCACCGTCCGGCTCAGTTACGCCACAAGCATCGACGTCATCAAAAAAGGGTTGGATCGCTTCCAGGATTTTTGCCGGACGCTCTGACGATTGCGGATCGCCGACTGCGGATTGCGGATAGACTAAGCGCGCAATCGTAATCTCTCCGCAATCCGCAATGGCTTCTGGTTTTCTCGCGCTCGTGCTGCACGCGCACCTGCCGTTCGTTAGGCATCCCGAGCACGAACATTTTCTCGAAGAAGATTGGTTGTTCGAGGCGATCACCGAAACTTATATTCCGTTGCTGGCCATGATGCAGCGGTTGGTGAGCGACGCCGTCCCGTTCAGGCTCACCATGTCCGTCACGCCGACGCTTTGCGCGATGCTGCAAGACGACCTTTTGCGCGAGCGTTACGTGCGACATATCGATCTTTTGCTCGATCTCGCAGCTCGCGAAATCCAGCGCAGCCGGGATCAACCGCAACTTCACAAGCTCGCCGAATTCTATTTCGAAATGTTTTCGGAAAGTCGGCGCCTCTTTGTCGAGCAATGGAAATGCGATTTGCTGGCCGCGTTTCGCCAATTGCGAAAAACCGGCGTGCTCGAAATCATCGCCTGCGCCGCGACCCATGCTCTGCTTCCACTGCATTCGCGCGAAGCGATGCGCGCGCAAGTCTTGATCGGACGCGACGCCTATGTCGATGTTTTCGAGGTCGATCCAATCGGTTTTTGGCTGCCCGAATGCGCCTACGCGCCCGGGCTGGAATCAATTTTGCAAGAAGCCAACCTGCGTTGGTTCATTCTCGACGCTCACGGTTTGATTTACGCAAAGCCGCGGCCACAGCGCGCGATTTATGCGCCGTGTTATACGGCAGCGGGACCGGCCGTTTTCGCGCGCGACCGCGATTCGAGCCGGCAGGTTTGGAGCGCGCAGGAAGGTTATCCGGGCGATCCAGCCTACCGGGAATTCTATCGGGATATCGGTTTCGATCTTCCGATGGACCATCTCGGGCCGGTTGCGCGCGGAACCAGGAAATTCTCCGGCGTAAAATATCATCGCATCACCGGACAGGGCGTTGAAAAAGATCTCTACGATCGCGATGCAGCGGAAAAAGCCGCGGACGGGCATGCCACGCATTTTCTCGAACAACGACGACGGCAACTTCAGGCTCTTGGCGCGCTCAACTTCGATCCGATCGTTATCGTACCATTTGACGCGGAATTGTTTGGGCATTGGTGGTTCGAAGGCCCGCGTTTTCTCGAACTTTTCATTCGCAAAGCGGCGAACGAAGATTTTCGGCTCACAACGCCGAGCGAATTTCTCGCCGACCATCCAACGCAGCAAACGCTCGAACCTGCAACATCGACATGGGGCGACAAAGGGCATCTCGAAGTCTGGCTGAGCCCGAGCAACTCATGGATTTATCCGCATCTGCACACCGCCGCCCGTCGCATGACTGAAGTCGCGCGCGGATACGTGAACAATGCGACGCCGTTCGCCGATCGCGTTCTCAAACAACTCGCGCGCGAACTTTTGCTCGCCCAATCAAGCGACTGGGCGTTTCTGATGAAAACAGGAACGGCAAAGGAGTACGCCACGAAGCGAACCATGGATCACCTTGTTCGTTTCAATCGATTGCACGATCAGTTTGCAGTGAACGATGTCGATCAAAAATTTCTGCGCGACTGCGAATGGCACCACAATCTTTTCCCGAACGTGAATTGGCGCTACTACTGTAGCGGTGGTCTATGACCGTCGCTGAAATAATGCGACGCTCACAGAGCGCCGCTACAATGACGAAGAAAGTCAACGCCGCAATCTTGATCGGCTTCGCGTTGGTCTCCGTCGCGATCGCAGAGGAATCACCTAGGTCGAGTGCCTCGCCCACCGCGTCGCCAACTCCAAACACGACGCCGTCACCGAGTCCAACGCCCTCGCCAAACGTGAACGCGTCACCTGCGCGCGGCGTGCGCATCAGTTTCGTCCCGCCACCGCTCGAAGGCACGATCAGCCTCGGCGTTTATGACACGAATGGAAAGCTGGTGCGTGTGCTGGTGCAGGAAGCCGAGCCGGATGAATTCACCGTCGGCCCGGACGCGCTCATCGCGAAGTGGGATGGAAAGAATAATAACGAACAAGATTTACCTGCCGGAAAATATCATGCGCGCGGTTATTTGGTTGGTCGCCTGAAAGTGGAGGATAAGGGACACGCGGCGGACTTTTCGCCTGATTCGAGCGCGCCAGATCACGTTCAGGTGAAGCTCGTCTCAAATCCGTTGGCGAAAGACGCGCGGCTGGTTGTCGATCTTGCCGTCGGCTTTGATGAAGAGAAGATCTTTCTCAAGACGATGGATGACTTACCGCTCTTCACCGTCATCGAAGCGCCGCAGTTGGTGCACGCATCCATCACTAAAAGCGGGGAGAAATCTGTCGATGTGTGGGCTTCCAATGGCACGATGGTCGAGCAGGTTCGCGTGTCGAACATCGACAAGATGATGGCGTTCGATTGTGGCGAGATTGAATTGAAATGAACGGTGCGCCTCGCCGTAGCCGTCGCGCTCCGCGCGACGTGATGCGCGTGATGCCATGGCAAACCAGCTTCACGCTCGCCGGGGCGAGCGTCTCCAGCCACAAGCGGCACTAGTCATCGCGTCATATCTTTGTTAGTTAGCGCAGGATGTCTTCCACGCCCGAGTTTCAACATACTCTTGGCAAAGCCGCCGGGTTTAGCGGCACCTCGTTGCACACGGGAGAAAAGGTCACGCTCAAGTTGCATCCGGCGCCGGTCGATCACGGGATCAAATTCAAACGCAAAGATCTGCAGGATGAGCCGACGATTGACGCGAAGATCGACAATCTCAAAATGGTCGAGCGCGCCACGACCATCGGCGAAGGCTCGGTGCGCGTGCACACGGTCGAACACGTGCTGGCCGCGCTTTTCGCGATGGGCGTGGACAACGCGATCGTGGAGATGGACGCAAACGAACCACCCATTGGCGACGGCAGCGCGCAACCATATGTCGATCTGATCAAGCGCGCCGGCGTGGCTGCGCAGGAAGCGCCGCGAAAATTTTTCGACGTGCGCGAATCAATGCACATGGAAGCGAAAACAGGCGCGCTGCTTATCTTGCTGCCCGACGAAACGTTTCGCATCTCGTGCACGCAAGCCGGGCCGAACAACCGTTTCACGCAGTTTTTGTCGATGGAAGTGACGCCGGCAATTTTTGAACGCGAGATCGCGCCGGCGCGCACGTTCGTTTATTACGAAGAGATCCAATCGCTCATGGATAAAAATTTGATCAAGGGCGGCAGTCTGGAGAACGCGATTGTTGTCCGGGGCGATGCGGTTTTAAGCAAAGAGCCGCTTCGTTTCGCGGATGAATTCGTTAGGCACAAAATCCTCGATATCATTGGTGATCTCGCGCTCATCGGTCATCGCATTCGCGGTCATGTCGTCGCGGTCAAGCCCGGTCATGGCGCGAATGCGGAGCTGGCCCGGGCGGTGGCGCGCCAACAGACGCGACGCGATGCGATCTCTGTTCCGCGCACGCTCCCGCCCGGCGAAGGGGGATTTGATACGGACGAGGTGATGCAAATTTTGCCGCATCGTTATCCGTTCCTGATGGTGGACCGGATCGTCGGTTTCGAGGGGGAAACAAAATGCATCGGCATGAAAACCGTGAGCATCAACGAGCCGTTTTTTCAGGGACATTTCCCGGGGCATCCGGTGATGCCGGGAGTGATGCAAGTGGAAGCGATGGCGCAAGTGGCGAGCATATTGTTGTTCAAGCTGGCGAAAACTTCGAGTCGCGTCGGTTATTTCATGAGCGCGGACGAGGTAAAGTTTCGCAAGCCAGTTTTTCCCGGCGACACAATCTTCATTCACGCCGAACTGACGAAAGCGCGCGGCAATCGCCTGGCGAAAGCAAAGTGCCATTGCGTGGTCAACGACGCCGTAGTCTCGGAAGGTGAGTTGATGTTCACGTTCCTCGATAAATGAGCGACGTGCAGATTCATCCGAGCACGCTTGTGGACCCGAGCGCTGAGATTGGGGCGGGCACGATCATCGGGCCGTATTGCGTGATCGCACCAGAAGTGATGCTGGGAGAGAACTGCTGGCTGCAACATCACGTCACCCTGTGCGGGCCCATGCGCGCCGGCGCGCGGAACAAATTTTATGCGTATTGCTCAATCGGCCAGCAAACGCAGGATCTGAAATATCAAGGCGAGCCGACTTATCTGGAAATCGGCGATGACAATACTTTTCGCGAATTCGTCACCATCAATCGCAGCACGACCGGTGAAGGAAAAACGCGCGTCGGCAGCCGCGGAAATTTTCTCGCCTATAGTCACATCGGGCACGATTGCACGGTGGGTGACGAAGTCGTGTTTTCGAACAATGGGACGTTGGCGGGTCATGTGCAGGTGGGCAATCATGCAGTGATGGGCGGGCTCACCGCTGTGCACCAGTTTTGCCGGATTGGCCGCTTCGCGATCACGGGCGGTTGCGCGAAAATTGTCCAAGACGTTCCGCCGTTCATGATCGCCGATGGCAACCCGGCAGAAATCCGCGGCGTTAATCTCGTCGGCCTGGAACGCAAAGGTTTTACGCCCGAGAGCGTGAAGTGGATCAAGGAAGCGTTTCGTCTGATCTATCGTTCGAAATACAACACGCGCCAGGCCGTCGATGCGGTCCGCAAGGAGTTGCCTCAGACTGAAGAAATCATGCAGATCATCGAGTTCATCGAGCAAAGCGAGCGCGGAATTATTCGTTAGGCCAGCAATTCGCTGTAGCCGCTTCCCTGTGGGAAGCGCGGCGCTGACGCACGAAACCACGCGCGCATCACGTCGCCCACAGGGCGACGGCTACAGCTACGGTTTGGCTGGTGAAGCCGCCGGTGGGGCGGTTAAATCTTGTTCGATTTTTCTGAGCAGCGGCGCGGCCGGCGCATCGGGCACGACTCGTAGAACGCTGCGCACGAGGGCGAGTGCGCGCTTAGGTTTGTTCTGTTTGATCCATGCATCCGCTTCTTCTAGCACCACGCGCAGAAGATCATCACGTTTTGCATAGCAGGTTCGTGCCTGCTGGAAATAGCTTGTGGCCGCCGAAAAATTTCCATCGCGCGACTCTATCAGCCCGAGGTCTTCGATCATCGGACAGTTGCGCGTGCGCGAGGCGGCTTGCCGGGCCAGGGTGCGAAACTCAGAAACCGGACGCGTGACGTTTTTCACCGCGAATTCGTGATACGTCTTCCAGTCGGTCCCGCTTTTTGCGGAATCACGCAGCGCATCGATTTGCAGCCACGACGCGTAAGGCCGATAAAGCGGATCGCCCACCATTACCGACATCCAGGAGAGCGCTGGGATCGACATGTAGGCGCTCTCCGCAAAGGTGAAGCCGTGCAGCAGCCGATCATTGAAAATGTCGAGGTGCGAGGTGAGTTGGAGGTACGGTTCATAGACATTGCCTAGGCTGGCGGCGGCGCCTTTGGCAACAAGCGGACCGACCCAGTTTGCGTTCGGATCACGCAGCGTGTTCGCGCTAAAGGAGTGGATATGAACCGCCACCGCCCCGGGGAGAAATCGAAAATCCGGCTGGGTAAACGGACCCGCCACCGTCCCGGCATACCAACCGTAATAGAGCGCACAATCGGTCATCGGATAGCCCTCGGGAAAAAGCGCCGGCGTCTCATCGTAAACGACTGGAATCCCAACTTTGTGAAGTTGTCCGGAGATTTCAGAAAGCCATTGGTCGCCAACTTCCATTCCGCCGGATGTATTGTGCGCACCATCGACATAGGCGCGGCCCCAAAGTCCGCTCTTCTCCGCCGCTATCGCATCGACAATCATACGGCGGACCGTCGCCGCGGCCGGCGCGTCGAGCCGGCAAACGAGCAGCATTGTTGCATTCTCGAAGTCGCCGATGGCGCGGAAATTTTGAAAGTACGGATTCGGCGTCGGCCCCGAAATCTGATGCGACATGAAGGCCAGCACCGTTAGCTCGGAATCAACCGAAGCTTCGTTGCGATTTCCCATCGGACCTGGCCTCGGAACGTCCCCGGGGTAATCGGCGGTTGGGCGAATTTTCAGCGGAATCCCTTTGATGATTGCGACGAAATGGATGGAGCTCGCCGTCACAGACTCTTCCTGGTCGGGCGTTTCGTGCAGCGTCCACCAGTGCCGTGTCTTGAAAATCTCACGGAGCTGATTGGCAATAGTCGTGTCGTACTCTTCGCGGCTGATTTCCTCTTCGGTTGAACAAGTGAGGCCAACAAGATGATCATGCGCGATCCCGCGTTGGTGAGCGTAGAATCTCGCGAGCTGGACTGAATCGGGGGCGGCTTTGTTGTAAAGAACGATGGTCGCTGCAGCGAGCGATTGCTCGGCAGCCTCCGCAATCGTGATCAGCAAACACACCACGATCGCGATGAATAGGTACTGTGGCTTAAGCATCAGAATTTTAGCCGATCATCGGCACAGCTGGCTAAATTGAGAGTTGAGAGTGAGTCGTTAAGAGTGAGAAACTTTCAGGCCGCGCACTCTGCTCTCTCAAACCTCAACCATCAACCCTCAACCTTCTCCGTGCCCGCCGTCCTTACTTTGCTGCGAATAAAAAACCTCGCCCTCGTGGAAGATCTCGAATGGCAGATGGCGCCGGGCTTTATCGCCGTCACGGGCGAAACCGGCGCGGGCAAATCGATCATCATTGGCGCGCTGCAACTCTTGCTCGGCGAGCGCGCGGACAAGTCGCTCATCCGCACCGGGGCGGATCTCTGCACCGTGGAAGCAATTTTTTCCGGCGACGATTTGCAAAGATTAAATCCTCAGCTCGTCGAAGCCGGGGTCGAACCTTGCGAGAGTGACTTGATCGTCAAACGCACACTTTCGATAAGCGGCAACAATCGCCAATTCATTAATGGCTCGCCGACCACTTTGTTGATCTTGAAAAATCTTGGCGATGAACTGGTCGATCTTCATGGCCCGCACGATCACCAATCGTTGCTCTCGCCCGACAAGCAATTGAGCTTGCTCAATTCCTTCGCACGCGCCCAGGAGCGGCTCGGCGAATACCGAAAGCAGTACCGGCAATTGCAGGCGCTGCTCGCCGACCACGCGGCGCTCGACACTGTGGAAACGGCGCGCGAACAGGAACTCGATCTGCTTCGACATCAGATCAACGAAATTACCACGGCGAATCTCGACGCTGGCGAAGAAGAGGAAATCGAGAGCCGTTACAAACTCGCGAGCAACAGCAAACGGCTGATTGAATTGGCGAGCGCGGTCGCCAATAAACTTGCGGAAGCGGACGATTCCGTTCTCTCCCAACTCGCTGAAACGCAGCGCTTGCTGCGCGAACTGGAAAAGATCGACAATTCCATTGCCCAATTCTCCTCAGCCCACGCCGCCGGCGTGGTCGAGCTGTCCGAAATCGCGCGTTCACTTTCCAATTACGCCGAGAAACTCGACCTCGATCCGGCCCAGCTTTCCGCACTGGAGCAGCGCGTTTCACTCTTCGAAACTTTGAAGCGCAAATACGGCGGCTCCATTGCGGAAGTGATCGCATTTGGGGAACGCGCAGCCGAGCGCATGCGCAAAATCGAGGGACGCGACGCGGAGCTGGAGCGGTTGGCCGGCGAGATCGAAATTGCGCGCACCCACCTGAATCGCACGGGCGAAGCACTGCGCAAACTGCGAGTAAAGGTCGCGCCCAAGCTTTCCGAAAACATCCGGCGCAACCTTCGCGATCTCGGTTTTCGTCAATCGGAGTTTGAGGTGAAACTGGCGGCGTTGGATGAGCCGCGGCTAAACGGATTCGATTCGGTGGAATTACTTTTCTCGCCTAATCCGGGTGAGCCGTTGAAACCGTTGCGCGCCATCGCCTCGAGCGGCGAAATCTCGCGTCTCATGCTGGCAATCAAATCTGCGCTGGCCGCACATGACGAGATTCCATTGCTCGTCTTCGACGAGATCGACACCAACGTCGGCGGTGAAATCGCCCACGCAGTTGGCGCAAAGATGCAAACATTGGGCCGCGATCATCAAGTGATTTGCATCACCCATCTTGCTCCCGTCGCCGCTGCAGCCAGCTCGCACTTTGTCGTCACCAAAGAAGTTGTGAGCGGCCGCACGTTTTCGAATATGGAAGAAGTGACGGCGAAAGCGCGCCGCGAAGAAATCGGGCGCATGCTCGGCGGCAAAAGCGAATCGGCTTTGCAGCTCGCGGCGACACTTCTAAAAGAGATGTAGGGGCGGTTCACCCAACCGCCCGCGGGCGATTGAGGTCAATCGCCCCTACCTGTCTTTGAAAGAAAGATCGACCGCGCAATAAGACCGGAAGTCGAGCGCGATTACTTCTTAATCGGCACCGGACCGAGCGGCAGCACGCTTTTGCCGAACAATTCGTTGAGCACCTGGGCGAGTCCCGCATACATCGCGGAGAGACCGCAGAAGATTCCTTCATAGCCGGTGGCATGTTTGAAGCCCGCGCTCGCGCCGGTGAAATCGCCGATGGCGAGCAGAAAGAAAAGAATCGCCAGCGAGCCGAAAACGACTTGCAAGGCGAGGTTCAGGCGCAACGTGCCGACAAACATGACAGCAGTGAACACTCCCCAGATGGCGAGATACGCGGCCATCGCCGTCTCGTCGGACGGCGCGCCCCATCCCAGTTTCGCCAGGACTATCAGCGTCACCAGCGACAGCCAGAAGAAGCCGTAGGAAATGAAGGCGGTGGCGGCGAAGGTATTGCTTTTCCTCCATTCCATGATGCCGGCGATGATTTGCGCGGCGCCGCCGTAACAAATGCCCATCGCCATCACCATGCTGTTGAGTTCATAGAAGCCGGCGTTGTGCAGGTTGAGCAACACGGTCGTCATGCCAAAGCCGAGCAGCCCCAGCGGAGCCGGATTCCCCGTAGTATCCTTGATTTGAGTGATGGATTCGTTCATGTGCAATTTGTAGAAGGGTTAGAGAGCAAATCGGTTTTACAACTCGCAGCCACTCTTTTGAAAGAAAGATCGACAATGTAACAAGACAATTCACTTTCCGCAGTCAGAGACCGCGGCTAAAACGTAACGCGTGCTCAATTACATCTGGCTCACGCTGGTTCTGCTGGCGGTGGCGATCGGCGGCTGGAGCGACCGTTTGAAAGATGTAACCGAGGGCGCGCTGGACGGCGCAAAGACGGCGGTCACGATTGCGCTCGCGTTGATAGGGATCATGGCGTTGTGGCTCGGCGTGATGCGATTGGCCGAGCGCGCTGGACTTGTGCAACGCATCGCGCGTGCGCTGCGGCCGGTGATGACAAGACTTTTTCCCGATGTGCCGGCAGAGCATCCGGCGATGGGATCGATGTTGATGAACATGGCGGCAAACATGCTCGGCCTGGGCAATGCCGCTACGCCTCTCGGCTTGCGGGCAATGCGCGATCTTGAAACGCTTAATCCCCGGCCCGGCGTCGCCACCAACGCGATGTGCACTTTTTTGGCAATCAACACGAGTTCCGTCCAATTGATTCCTACCACGGCAATCGCGATTCTCGCCGCCTCCGGATCGACAAGGCCAACTGCAATTGTCGGCACCGCGCTGCTCGCGACTTTGTGCGCGGCCACGGTCGCGATCGTCTCGGTAAAGCTCTTGGAGCGATTATCGATCTTTCAACCAAGGCGCCAGTCGAATTCCATCGCCGATGACTCGCCGCATCGATCAGCGCAAAGATCGACAGCGCAATTGCCTGAAGAGACGCCGATTGTGGAAGAGCCTCCGCGTCGATTGTCGATCTTGGGTCTGATCGCACTGATCATTCTCGGCATATTTTTCACGGTGCTCTTTCTGCGGATGGTATCGCCAGATCTCTTCCATCTTCCGATGCCCGCGGAAGCGGCGACGCAGAATCCTTTTGTCCGCAGCGTGAATGCATTGTCGATCCTGGCGATCCCATTTTTACTTAGCTTCTTCCCGCTCTACGCGGCGGCGCTCGGCGTGAAAGTTTATGAGGAATTTGTCGAGGGGGCGAAGGAAGGCTTTGGCGTGATTCTCAAGATCATTCCGTTCTTGGTTACGATGCTGGTGGCAATTGGCATGTTCAAAGGCGCAGGCGGAATCGATCTGTTAAGCCGGGCGCTTTCACCGGTCTTAACTCCGCTGCACTTTCCGACGGATTTGCTTCCGCTGGCCTTAATGCGACCGCTCAGCGGGAGCGCGACACTGGCTCTTCTCACCGACATTGTTCACCGCCTCGGACCCGACAACATCGTCAGCCTGACGGCAGCGACGATTTACGGAAGCACGGAGACCACGTTTTATGTCGCGGCGGTTTATTTCGGAGCCGTTGGCGTGAAGCAAACGCGGCATGCAATCCCGGCGGGTTTGCTCGCCGATCTCACGGGGGTCGTTGCGTCGGTGGTTATTTGCCGCGCGGTGTTGTAAGGCGTTTCTGTGAAACGCTGGTTTGAAAGGCGTCTGACACAGACGCTCTACAAGCATCTGTCCGCGACGAAAGAATTTTTCCCTCGCCAGCCGGTGAGCTGATTCTCTATCGTCCGACCTTTCACAAATGATTCAGCGCGATTATCTCATTATTGGCAGTGGCATCGGGGGCGCCAGTGCGTGCGAAGGGATTCGCCACCACGATAAACGCGGCAGCGTTACGCTCGTGGGCGCCGAGATCTTTCATCCTTACAAGCGCTGGATGTTGTCGAAGAGTTTTCTGCGCGAGAAAACCGCGCCGCTTAAAGAGTTAATTCATCTCGACGCGCGATGGTACGGCTCACACAAAATCGAGACGCGCTTCGGCGCCATCGTTACTCAATTCAACATCGAGCGGCGTCTTGCGGTCCTGGGCAACGGCGAAAGCGTCGAATTCAACAAAGCGTGCCTGGCCATGGGGAGCCGTCCGGTGCGGCCGCCGGTAGCGGGCACTGGCCTCGGTAACGTGATTTACTTGCGGACGATTCGCGACGCGCTCGCCTTGCGAGAGATGGCAAACCTGGAGAAAACCGTCATGGTCGTCGGCGGCGGGTTGCTGGCCTGTGAAGTCGCCGCCAGCCTGCGGCGGCTGAAACTTAAAGTGAGCGTGATGCATCGAAATGCCCATTTGCTCAACCGCTACGTGGACCCTGAAACTGGAACGTGGCTCACGGATTATTTCGCAAAACACGGCGTGACCATGTTGATGGGGGAAAGTCTCAATGGCTTTGAAGGAAAAACTGTGCTCCGCAACATCCAGACGAAAAGTGGCAACCGGGTCCCGGCGGGTCTGGCAGTCGTGGCCTGCGGCGCCGAGCCGAATCTCGATCTCGTCCGCAACACACCGCTAGCGGGGCCACACGGATCGCCCGTTACCGATTATCTCGAGACGGAAGAAAAGGGAATCTATGCAATCGGCGACCTGGCATTTTATCCCGATCGGCTGATGGGCGGCGTGCGACGCCAGACACATTGGGACAACGCGCGTGATCAAGGCCTGATCGCCGGCGCGAACATGACAGGCAAGAAACGACAACGCTACGAGCAGATTCCCTATTTCTGGACCGAGATGTTCGATTTGCGGATGGATTTTGTGGGCGATTTCAGCGTCCAACCAACCCGGGTCGATCTTCGCGGGACCTACGCGAAGAAAAAATTTACCGCGCGCTATTATCAGGGAGAAAAACTCCGCGCCATTCTGCTTTGTCAGCAAACGCCGCGCGAAGTGGAGTCGGCCAAGACGCATCTGCGCAACGCACTCGGCAAATAAGGGAACGAACGAGCATCTTCAGTTCTTGCGGGCGACACGCCCGCATCTACAGCGCACGGAAAAGGGCGATCCGTTTATTGGAGAGCCTCTGGAATTTCGAGGCTTGCATTGCTGACCCGCACCAGCTTCCAATCCCACGGCTTGGCAGACTGACGGCGCCACTCGAGTTCGAACGGCGTAGCGAGGGAATTGACGCGCTCTTTGATCAAAGCCATCACTTCGCCTTGGTCGCCGTCAATGATGATTTTGGCGTTCCAATATCCGCGCTGACTATCGATCCGCACAGCTGCGTTGGTCACGTCAATTCGAATACGGCGCAAATAGCGCAGAACTTCGCGCATCCGTTCCAGAACGCGCGCGCGATCGTCGCCCCATTGGTCTTGATAATCGTTGCCGATAAAATCGGCGACGCCCGTCCAGTTTCTCTTTTCGATCGTCCGCAGAAAGTTTTCGGTGTGACGGTTGACCTGCCGCTCCGGTTGCCAAAGCCAGATGAGAAACAGGCCGATGAGGAGAGCGAGGCCGAGACCGCCGTAAAATCCTTGACGGAACCAACTGGGCACGCCTGCGACCTTAGTGGGAGTAGGATCAAGAGCAAGACTATGAGCAAGAGCATGAGTAAGCTCGCGGAACTCTGCATCGTTTACTGTTTCTCTTGCTCGGCATCAAGCGTGCTGATTGAAACAACCTTTTAGAGTCATGCTGACCCTCAGTTCGTTCGCCACCGCCTTTTTTGCCATCCTGGGTTGCGTTTGGTGGGCCTGTTTGAAGGAGACTGATCAACCGTAACCGAAGCGCGGTTTATGCTGGATCATGAAGACTTAAAGTGGATCGCGGGCACTTCGACGGAGCTAAATTCGATTTTGCAGCAAATCGCTCGCTATGCCGACCTGGCGCGGCGACACAAAGGCGAACACCATTACATCGATCTGCTCATCCATCTGCTCATCCAGCGGGTGGAACTGGCTTCCAAGACCGCGCAGGCGCTTTTTGACCGGGTTACATCGACAATCCTTGCGAAGACCACTGCCAAAACGGCTGCACCGACTGCGCCCTTGCAGGCGACTTTCACTGTCGTCCCGCCTCCAGTAGTCCACGCGTTCCCGGGGCGAGCAGCTAGAGCGAAGCTCCCCGTTCCCAATAACGAAAAGCCGAAGCTGGCCACCGAAAAGAATTTACGCCGTTCGCAGCCCGCCCGCGCGCACGGGCCGTGGTCTGCACGGGCGAGCATTCCCCCGGAAATCAAGGTTAAGAATCCAAAAGGCAACCACGAGTATCTTCTCTTCATCGAGGACGAGACGCAGGTCGCTACACTCGCTGCCGAGATGCTGGCTGATGAAGGGTACAAGGTAATCGTGGCCAAGGATGGTTTTGAGGCGCTGGAAATTTACCGGAAAATCGGCAAGCAGATCGGCTTGGTCGTCCTGGATTTTTTCCTACCAGTCATGGACGGGGATGCCGTGTTCGATGAACTCCAGGCGCTCAATCCGAAGGTGAACGTGGTTTTGAGCAGCGGCTTCGCCGAGCAGTCCAAGATCAGCGCCATGTTGGGGCAAGGTCTGCGCGGTTTTATCCCAAAGCCATACTCGAGGGAAAAGCTCCTTGGGCAGGTGCGCTCCACGCTCGACGCCGCCCGGGAGGCAGTGCGCTAACACAACTCGGTGCCGGTTTGCGACGGCGCGGAGAGCATTCGCCGCTCTAAATCCGCGGCTTGTGGCATCAATTTAGCTTCTGGTAGCACGACGCTCATGGCTCGCATTGACGCCTTTTTCAAATTGATGGCCGAGCAGAAGGCTTCCGACCTGCATCTTTCCACAAACAATCCGCCAATGCTTCGCATCAATGGCGATCTGGTGCGGGTGGATTTCCCTCCGCTCAAGAACGACGACCTCAAGGCGATGGTTTACGAGATTGCGCCCGAAGGGAAAATCAAAATCTTCGAAGAAACTTCCGACGTTGACTTCGGATACGAAGTGCCCGGTATCGCTCGCTACCGCGCGAACTTCTTTCAGCAAAAATATGGCATGTCGGCGGTCTTCCGCTTGATTCCTTCGACTGTTCTGACGGTGGATGAGCTCGGTTTGCCGCCGGTCTTGAAAAAATTTCCCATGCTCAAAAAGGGTTTGGTTCTCGTAACCGGTCCGACTGGATCGGGAAAGTCCACCACCCTGGCGGCGATGGTGGATTATGCAAATATTCAGCGGGCGGATCATATCATCACAGTCGAAGATCCGATCGAATTCGTGCATCGCAGTCAGAACTGCCTTGTCCAGCACCGCGAAGTGGGCGTGCACACCAAATCCTTTGCGGCTGCTTTGCGCGGCGCGTTCCGCGAAGACCCGGACATCTTGCTCGTGGGCGAAATGCGCGACCTGGAGACGATCGAGCTGGCACTGACCGCGGCAGCGACCGGCCACCTGGTTTTCGGCACCCTGCACACCTCGAGCGCCGCGAAAGCAGTGGATCGCGTCATCGACGTCTTCCCGACCAATCAACAGAATCAAATCCGCGCCACGCTCGCCGAATCGCTTAAAGCCGTCATCGCGCAAAATCTTTTCAAACGCATTGATAAACCGGGCCGCGTCGCTGCTTTGGAAATTCTCGTCGTCGATACGGCGATCGCGAACCTGGTGCGCGAAGCAAAGACGCATCAAATCCCGGGCATGATCCAGGTTGGCAAAAAGAAAGGAAACCAGCCACTCGACGATGCGGTCATCGATCATTTGCACAATGGGCGGATCAGTCCCGAGGAGGCTTACGACAAGGCGATCGACAAGAAGAAATTCCGCCAATTTTTGAAAGAACCGCCGATCGATGCCTCGGAGGAATGAGAACGAAAGATGAGAATACCAGACCTCGACAAAATTTTATCGGCGATGCTGAAAACCTATGATGGCATCTCCGACCTCAATTTTTCGGTTGGCTCCCCCCTTCAGGTCGAGGATTTCGGCGAACTGAAACCGGTCTATGTCGATCCGCCCATCGAAGCCCTCACACCTTATCAGACGGAACAAGTCGCGCTCACGCTCCTGCGAGGAAATCGCCGTTTGATTTACGATTATCTGACCGCCGGCTCGTGCGATTGCAGTTACTCGCTCGATCAGGAATGCCGCTTCCGCGTTAATATTTTTCGCCAGCAAGGACACTTTTCGATTGTCCTGCGAAAGTTGCAAGCAAAAGTGCCCACCATCGATACGCTCATGTTAACGCCTATTTTCAAGGAAATCGCCCATGAAAAAAATGGATTGGTCCTAGTGACCGGCGCCACAGGCAGCGGAAAAACAACCACCCTCGCCGCCATTCTCAACGAGATTAACGAAACGCAATCGGTTCATGTTGTCACCCTTGAGGACCCGATCGAGTTCGTTCACCCGAAACTTAAAGCCACCTTTAATCAGCGCGAGCTCGGACACGACTTTAACAATTATCCAAACGGGCTGCGGGCTTCCCTGCGTCAAGCGCCCAAGGTCATCCTGGTGGGCGAAATGCGCGATCGCGCTACGGTCGAAGTCGCGCTCACGGCCGCGGAGACGGGTCACCTGGTCCTTGCCACCCTGCACACAGTCGATGCCGGCCAATCCATCAACCGTATCCTCGGCCTGTTCTCTCCCGGCGAAGAGAAGCAACTGCGCATTCGCCTCGCCGACACGTTGCGTTACGTCATCAGCCAGCGCCTCGCGCCTAAAGTGGGCGGTGGCCGGCAATTGCTCATGGAAATCCTCGGCCACAATTTGCGCACGGAAGAAACCATCGTGCTGGGTGAAGATGAACAACGCAATTTTTACGAGATCATCGAGGCCAGTGCACCCTTTGGCTGGATGACTTTCGACCAATCGATCCTCGCCGCTTATGAAAACGATCTCATCACCGAAGAGACGGCCAAACTCTTCGCCTCGCGCAAACCGCGTGTCACCCAGGGCATCGATTTGATCAAAAAGGCGCGCGGCTTGGATGTCGATCTGGATTCCGGTTTGCGCCTCGATCTTCCTGAAAACGCCTTCCGCTAGAGCCCGCCATGGACCAGCAAGCAGACTCCAGTTTTATTGACGTGGGCGACAACACCGCCCTGGTTTGTGTCGATCAGCAGCAATACCAGAAGGTCGTCGTCCCGCAGCTCATCGATATGACTTACAAAGTGCATCTCGGTTTGTTCGAAGAAGATGTGCTCCTCAAGCTCAAGACCTACAACTACGACGTGGTCGTCATCTACGAAAACTTCAAAGGCTCGACCTTACAGACGAATCCGATTTTGCGCGAAATGATCCAGGAACCGGACGTGCAGCGGCGCGAACATTTCGTGGTGCTGCTCAGCCATGCCTTTGCCACGAATGATGCCGTGAGCGCATTCGCCCATAGTGTCGATCACATCATTAACATCGCCGACCTCGCCAATTTTCAACCGGTCCTGCGACGCGGAGTCGCGCTGCATCAGGGACTTTATCATTCTTTTAACGAGATAATGAAGAGCGCCCAGGCGCTCTAATTTATCGCGCGCTAAGGGACGGTCGCGGGTCTTCCTCCTGGCCAACGTCCGATCCACGTGCCCCAACCGTAGAGACCAAGCGGTTCCAATTGCCCGGCGCTGACCAGCGCGTTTACTTGCGGCTTGGTCAGGACCTCCTTACTTTTGGCGCCGGGCATGTAGTAATCGTCGATTACAATCCAACAGCCGTCCGCAAGCAGATCGTGGAATAGATCGAGATCACGTTTCACGTTGCCGTCGGCGTCGATCACCAGCAATCCGACGCTGCCTGGTCGCAATCGCTGCCGGACTGCCGCAATTGTCTCCTCCTTCCACGAGTATCCCTCGATTAGCGTGATCAGATGAGCGACACCAAATTTGGCCAGATTTTTCTTCAAGTCTTTGAGAATATTTTTCGTAGGCAGCGTCGGATGATCACATCGGCCGCCCGGCTCGATCGTGATGATTGTCTTCGGCTGACCAGAATCGCGGACACCGTAGGCCGCCGCGATTGCGGAACCGCCCAGATAGGGACCGATCTCCAGAATATGTCCCGAGCCTATCTTCGCGAAATGATAGATCGCGGTCAGCACATCCAGATGCAGCATCGAGTGTTTGCGCCGCATTTTGTGCAACTCGTTGTTAATAGGATGACCGCGGTATTCCACCAAGGTCTGCATCAGTGCGAAAGAGTTTTCCAGAGCCGGATTCATAAAAGTATCGGCTAGCTCTTCGTTCCTGCCGGGTATTCCGGAGGCGAATAAACATTAAGAGTCGCGGCCGGCTTCGCAGCCCGATTCGTGAAGCGATGTCTTACCTCGGCCGGAATGATAATCACGTCCCATCTCTTCAAGCTCGGATGTTCATCCTCAACTTCGCCAGTCAATCCCTTTGCGATTGCCGGCGAATTTGCGCTGCTTCGCGCATGAAATTCGGGTTTCGCACGATTTCGGTGGCGGCTTGCTCGTTTGAAGGATTCCGCTCGAACAAAGAGAAACAATCGATCAACCGCCGGCCACGCCAATTAACCAGCTCCTGCCGGCGACAATGCAGACCGGACCACCCACAGAACTCGCGAAACAGACTGGCACTCATGGTCGGATTGCGATTGTGCTCCCAGTCTAGGATCCTGGCCTTTCTCAGCAGTTTTCTCATTGGCCGGGGCAAGCGTTCGCGCATGGAGTTTGCGTACTGGCCAAGATTTGAATGATGAACGAAACCCTTGGCCCCAATCTTCAACTTTCTTCCTAACTCGCTTAGGTAGTCTTCGAGTACGTCACGAGCGGGGTGGACCAGGGAATCAAAGCTGAACACAAAATCGATCGAGTCATCGCCGAGCATAGAAAGTGACCGCCCATCGTTGACATAGTAGCTCAGCCGGGAATCCCCGGCGAACCGCTGCCGACACGCATCGATGCATTCCTCCTTGCGATCGAGGGCGAGCAGATGCTCGCAGTGATCCCTTAAGTAGTGTGTCCACCGCCCAAAGCCCGCACCGATTTCGAGAATAATACGGGCAGGAAGACACTCCCCCACACGGGGAAGAATTGCGCCGAACCATTGCCCGGCAGAATTGCCCCAGGGCTCCGACCATTCTTCTCCGGCATCCTTCCAATCGTATTTCATCAGATTGAAAGTCTATCTCGAACAATCAGGCATGGCTATCGCTCTTCACGATTACGGCACGCGAAGATGTGGCTGGGGGCGGAATCGAACCGCCGACACGTGGATTTTCAGTCCACTGCTCTGCCAACTGAGCTACCCAGCCGTACACGATCGATAATCCACGCGCGATTGTTGGGCGTTCACTATGCAAAATTCGTGCGGCTGAGCAACAACGAAGCAAGTATTCCGTTCTGTTGCTTCTATTAATCGTCTTGTGCGGCGGCCAGAATCGTCTCACGCTCGCTCGCGTGAGCGATGAATTCCTAAACGAATTGAATCTCTGGTGCCTGAGCCGGCAAGAGGCCATTGCCGCGACCGGGAACGCCGACTGCCCCTATTTCAAACTCATTATCCCGCTCCCAGTACCAAAGCACCCTCCTCGGCGGGATTATCGAGATACAGAAGGATTTCTTGACTGACTTAGGATCCATCCCGCAAGCGGTCTGGTGGTGGTTGTCACCGGATGATTACGACATTTCTTATCCGAGCGTGATCCACGATTATATTTACAACCATAAGGGCGACCTCACCTCGCAGCAGCTCCCGCAGAAACGGGTGGACCGCGAAACAGCCGATCATGTCCTGCGTGAAGCAATGGCAGCAGTCGGTGCATCGAACTTCCGGCAAGGCATCGTTTACAATGCCGTCCGAAATTTTGGCCCGCGCTGGTGAAATCGCACTGAGAAAATCAAACATCAATCCGCTGAGAATTTTCGCGGCAACTCCACCGCTCTACGCAAGAGACGCAGATAATGCTCCCGCGAAATTTCGATCGCGCCGAATTGTTGCAAGTGCGGCGTGATCCATTGCGTGTCGAGCAAGGCGAATTTTCTCGCCCGCAAATGTTCGACCAACCCAACCAGCGCGATCTTGGATGCGTCCCTCACCCGATGAAACATCGATTCACCAAAAAACGCGCCACCGATGGCGACGCCGTAAAGTCCGCCGGTCAGCTTGCTTTTACTCCACGCTTCGACCGAATGCGCGTGACCAAGCTCGTGCAACCGCATGTAACTCTCGATAATTTCGCGATTGATCCAGGTGTCTTCGCGCTTAGCGCAGGTGCGGATCACTTCCGAAAAACGATTGTCGATCTTGATCTCAAAAACTCCTTTCCGCAGGACGCGACGCAGCGTGTGCGGCACGTGAAATTCTTCGAGCGGCAAAATCGCGCGCGGGTCGGGAGAAAACCATTCGATTGCGCCCTCTTCCGTCGCCATCGGGAAAATACCGAGCCGATAGCCTTGCAACAAAAGTTCCGGCTCAATCATCGAGAAAAGTTCGCGTTGTCGCGGCCAATTGTCATTCTTGCAATGGGCACTCTGCTTTTTAATATAAGCGGATGAAGCCCATCTCGATCCTGTTCGCGACGGTGTGCGCCCTGATCTTGGGCGGCTGCGCCGATCCGCTCGAGCAAACAACTGTTCAGGATGTGCAGGAGCATTTTCAGCGCGGCGTCTCCGGCCAGGGACATTTGGTGCCGAATGATTCAGAGAACAACCAGCCCGGTCGTCCATCCGCGTTGGAAACGCCGCCCGAATATCCGCCGCGCCCTTGAAAATGGTCACGTCGCCAGCCCATTCGAAAATTTTCATCCTCGATTTCGGTTCACAGTACACGCAAGTGATCGCCCGCCGTGTGCGGGAGCTGCAAGTTTATTCCGAGATTGTTCGCTTCGACCTTGCGGCCGCTGAAATTGCGAAGTTGAAAGCAAACGGAATCATTCTCTCCGGCGGACCGGCCAGCGTTTACGACAAAGGCGCGCCGCAGGTTGACCCGCAAATCTTTTCGTTAGGTATTCCGGTGTTGGGCATTTGCTACGGAATGCAATTGATGGCCCATCATCTGGGCGGCCAGGTAGAATTCAGTGCGCGGCGCGAGTACGGCCCCGGCATCCTGCACGTGACCAACGGTTCGCTATTGTTCGACGGAATCGGCGACCAACTTGATATCTGGAACAGCCACGGCGATAAAGTGGCTGCCTTGCCCGCCGGTTTCCGCGCTGCCGCGCGCACGGAGAATTCCAAGTTCGCCGCAATCGAAGATCCGAAGCGAGAGCTGTACGCGCTCCAATTTCATCCCGAGGTTTCGCACACGCCGCGCGGCAAAGAGATTCTGCAAAACTTTGTCTATCACATCTGTCACTGCGCGATGGATTGGACGATGGGCTCGTTCATCGAGGAGGCTTGCGCGCGCATTCGCGAGCAGGTGGGCGATCAAAAGGTCGTGCTCGGCTTGAGCGGCGGCGTCGATTCATCCGTCACGGCCGCGCTTTTGCACAAAGCGGTCGGCGACCAGCTCACCTGCATTTTTGTGAACAATGGACTACTGCGTTCGCGTGAGGAAGAGATGGTGCAGCGTGTCTTCGGCGAAAACTTTCATGTGCGGCTCAAATATGTCGATGCCAGCCAGCAATTCCTCAGTTTGCTCAAAGGCGTAACCGATCCCGAGCAGAAACGAAAAATCATCGGCAACGAATTCATAGAAGTATTTCAACGCGCGACTGAGGAATTGCTTGAAGAAGATCGCAGAAACGGCGCCCGTAAACACGGCGGCTACAAGTTTCTCGCGCAAGGCACGCTGTATCCGGATGTGATCGAGAGCGTATCGATTGAAGGCAATCCCGCGCAAGTGATCAAGAGCCACCACAACGTGGGTGGCTTGCCGGAGAAAATGCACTTCGCGCTCGTCGAACCGGTGCGTCAGTTATTCAAAGACGAAGTGCGACAGCTCGGATTGCAGCTCGGATTGCCCAAAGAAATTGTTTATCGCCAGCCTTTCCCCGGACCTGGGCTGGCCGTGCGTATCCTCGGCGAAGTCACGCCCGAGCGATTGTCGATCTTGCGCGAAGCGGACACCATCGTCGTCAGCGAAATGGAGTCCTCCGACTGGTATTACCGCGTCTGGCAGTCGTTCGCCGTGCTTTTGCCTGTTCGCTCCGTCGGCGTGATGGGCGATCAACGCACTTACGAAAACACCATCGTCCTTCGCATTGTCGAAAGTCAGGACGGCATGACGGCCGATTGGGTTCGGCTGCCTTACGAATTGCTGGCGCGCATCTCGAGCCGGATCAGCAACGAAGTTAAGGGCGTCAACCGCGTCTGTTACGATATCTCGAGCAAACCACCCAGCACGATCGAGTGGGAATAGTTCAGCAAACAGAGGTCAGAAGCCAGAGGTCAGAGAATTGCGGATTTCGGATCGCAGATTGCAGAAAGCGCCGCTCCAGAAAAATAATCTGGGCAATCTGTGAAATCCGCGGATGAACCGGCCAAGCCGCGACCACTCTGGAAATGCCCGAAGTGCGGCGACCAATCCACGACGCTATGGCTATTACTTGCCTGCCATTGTGAAGGTGAACTCGATAGCGACGTCCCGCGCTGGCTCAACGTTTCCTGTTCGACACGGTGATACTGCTTCGTTATGCCTTCGGTTGGCATGAGCACCGAGCAAGGCCGTCTTCAGGAAGACAATTCGTCCGAAAGGCCATGGCATTTTTGGGGGCCGTATCTCGCCGAGCGCGCCTGGGGAACGGTGCGAGAGGATTACAGCGCGAATGGCGATGCTTGGAATTATTTTCCGCACGATCACGCACGTTCGCGCGCCTATCGCTGGAACGAGGACGGCATCGCGGGAATCTCAGACTTCAAAGGCCGGCTTTGTTTCGCTTTCGCGTTTTGGAACGAGCGCGATCCGTTTTTGAAAGAACGACTTTTCGGCGTGACCGGCCCGCAGGGAAATCACGGCGAGGACGTGAAGGAAGTTTATTTCTACAGCGATGCGACGCCGACCCACAGTTACATGTCGATGTTGTACCGCTATCCGCAGACTGCGTTCCCGTACGAGGAACTCGTTAGGCAGAATGCGACCCGCGGAAAATTCGATCCCGAGTTTGAACTTTGGGACACGAATGCGCTCGCGGACAATCGTTTCTTCGACATCGAGATCGAGTACGCGAAAGCGGAGCCCAACGATATTTTGATTCGAGCTACCGCGACGAATTGCGGGCCCCATCCCGCGACGTTACACCTCCTGCCGACGATTTGGTTTCGCAACACCTGGAGCTGGGGACGCGACGAACGAAAACCGAATTTGCAAGAGCGCACGCGAAGCGATTCGAACATCGAGATTATCGAGGCGACCCACGAGGACCTCGGTGCATATCGATTGTGTTGTGAACGCCCGGAGAAACTCCTCTTCACCGAAAACGAAAGCAATCTCGCGCGGCTTTGGGGCGTGCCGAACCCAACGCCGTTCGTGAAAGACTCAATCAACGACGCTGTCGTGCAGGATAGACCCGAGATTGTGAATTCGAACCAGGTGGGAACGAAAGCGGCGGCCCATTACAAATTCACGATGCCGCCTAACGAATCGCGCACGATTCGATTGCATCTCACAAAGATCGGCAATCAGAGGCCGAGCGATCCGTTCGCGAAATTCGATAAGATTTTTCGCACGCGACGCGAGGAAGCCGATGAATTTTATTCTGAGTTCGCGCCGTTGTCTTTAAACGAAGAGCACCGCGCGATTCAACGTCAGGCGCTCGCCGGCATGTTGTGGAGCAAACAATTTTATCATTACATCGTTGAGCAATGGCTGAACGGCGATCCAGGACAGCCACCGCCTCCGCCGGAACGCATCTTCGGTCGCAACGCCGAATGGCGTCACGTTTATGATGAGCGCGTCATGTCGATGCCGGACAAATGGGAATTTCCCTGGTACGCCTCGTGGGACCTCGCTTTCCATTGCATCCCGCTTGCCCTGGTCGATCCAAACTTCGCCAAGGAGCAGCTCGATATGATCGTGCGCGAATGGTACCAGCATCCGAACGGACAAGTGCCGGCTTACGAATGGAATTTCGGAGACGTCAATCCGCCGGTGCTGGCCTGGGCGGCGTGGCGCATTTTTCAAATCGAGCGGAAACAAACCGGCCAAGGCGACCGCGCGTTTCTCGAAACGGTTTTCCACAAAATGCTCATCGCCTTTACCTGGTGGGTGAATCGCAAGGACTCCGAAGACAACAACATTTTCCAGGGCGGATTTCTCGGGCTCGACAACATCGGCGTGTTCGACCGCAACGCCTGTTTCCCCGATGGAAGTCATCTCGAACAGAGCGACGGCACAAGTTGGATGGGAATGTTTTCGCTCAACCTGATGCGGATCGCGATCGAGCTCGCGCGCGAAAACCATGTTTACGAAAATATCGCCACAAAGTTCTTCGAACATTTTCTCGGCATCGCCGCGGCGATGAACAATGTCGGCGGCAGCGGGATCGGCCTTTGGAACGAGGAGGATGAGTTTTACTATGATGTCCTGCACACGCCGGGCGGGCGATATTTGCCCTTGAAGGTGCGATCGCTCGTGGGCCTCATGCCGTTGCTCGCGGTGGAAACTATCCAGTGGCAATTGATCGAAGCGTTGCCTGGTTTCAAAGCGCGGCTCGAATGGTACCTGGTTCATCGTCCGGATCTGGCTAGCCTGGTTTCGCGCTGGCAGGAGCCGGGAATGCGTGAGCGCCGGCTTGTCGCACTCACGCGCGGACATCGCATGAAATGTTTGCTGAGGCGCATGCTCGATCCCGAGGAATTCCTCAGCGATTACGGCGTGCGGTCTCTGAGCAAATTTCACAAAGACCATCCCTACGTCCTGACTGTGCGCGGCGAAGAAAAAATCGTGAGCTACGAGGCGGCCGAGTCGCAGACTGGTATCTTCGGCGGCAATTCAAATTGGCGCGGCCCGGTTTGGTTTCCGATCAATTATCTGCTCATCGAGTCACTCCAGCAATTTCATCATTACTATGGCGACGATTTCAAAGTGGAATGCCCGACTGGTTCAGGAACATTTTTGAATTTGAACGCGATCGCCAATGATCTTTCCAATCGTCTGATCAAACTTTGGTTGCGCGGTGAAAATGGTGAACGGCCGTTCGCGCGCGCCTCGGGTAACGTAATGAACGGCGCGCAAGATCGACGTCGCTATTGGTTTCACGAATATTTTCACGGCGACACCGGCGGCGGCCTGGGCGCATCACACCAAACCGGCTGGACCGGTCTGGTCGCAAAACTCATTCAGCAACAAGGCGAATTCGGTACGATTGTAGAGCGCGATTCGTAATCGCGCTCGATGTCTTAACCGCGGATTTCGCAGATAACGCAGATTCCTTTTGCTGTAGCGGCGGTCTGCGACCGTCGCAAAAATAATGCGACGCTCATAGAGCGCCGCTACCACGAATCACCGGCGCATGATGTGGATAGCGAGAATGCGGCTTTGATGACGGGCAAGCAGGTAGTCGATGAAGTCGCCGATGATTGAGTTCGGTTTATTGCCAAACTTCGTGACGACGCGGCAGATGAGCGTTCCACTGCGGCCGTGCCATTCCAGATTGATCGCGCCGTGCACTTCGCGTGAACTGTGAATCTTGGCCCAGCCATGTGGGCGCCCCGGACGCATATGCTCAGTTGGAATGAGCCCAAATTTTTCAAGCCTCGGATCGCTCATGATCTTTTCCCGCAAGGACCCGTGCCCGCTCGTGATGACTTGAATCACCGTTTGCATCGTCCATTCACAGTTCCGCCTAACGAGACCAAATTACAAACGGCAATTGCTGTAGCCACGTCGCTGTGCGACGTGTGCGCGCGCCCCACGGAGCCGCGGCTACAAAAGCGAATGGAACATGACGTGAACATCGACATACCCCCTCTCGGGATGTCGAAACGCGTCTGGTAAAGTGCCGACGATCTTGAAACCAAGCCGCTGCCACAATCGGATCGCCGACTCGTTTGTGGACACAACAAAGTTGAATTGCATCGCGCGAAAGCCGAGCCGGCGCGCTTCGTTCAGGCAATGTTCGCCCATTGCGCGGCCAATCCCTTGTCCGTACGCATTCGGCGCGACCATGAATGCCGCGTTCGCCACGTGCGAACCAGGTCCCGGTTGATTCGCTCTCAAAATGTAAGTGCCAACAACGCGCCCGTCGATTTCCGCGACATAAGTATGCGTGTCGGACCGGAACCAATACGCCAACGCATCCTGGCGCGGCATCTGCGGATCGAACGCATAGGTGTCGGCGGAAGCAATTACATGATGAAAAATAGCCCAGATCGCGTCGCGATCCGACTCTATCGCTGGGCGAATCTTGATTACCGCGGTAATAAACACCTAATCCAGCTCAAAATGGACGTAGCACCGGTCCGTCTGTCCGCTCTTCCAAGCCCGATTGATGAACTCAATCAGGCTATGAACTTGTTCAACGCTGGAATTCATTTTTCACGAGCAAGCTGTGAGTCAAATAAGACGCAGAGTCAGGGTGCGAACTCTCACCTGGCCTCGAACGTAATCGGAACCGTGGTTGACCACTCCCGGCCAGGCTCCGACTTCCACCGGTGAAGAGCGCCAGCGGAAGCGCGGTCAAGGAGATCGTTGCCGGTTGACTGCACGGTCTGCACCTCTTTTACATTCCCGTTCGCGTCGAAGGTCAGGCGGAAGCGGCCCGCGTGCGCTGCGTTATCGTGAAAATGCGCCTCAAAAGGATAGTTTGGTCGCGGTTTATATACCAGTCGAGGTTGGCGGGCCGGTTGCTGGGGGGCTGCGACGCCCGGCGATTTGAGGGTTGCCCGTGGGGAAGGACGCGCTTCCACCATCGCCAGCCAGTGAGCAGCCGCCTCGGGCGCGATTTGGGCGAGAAACGATTGCACCACACTCGATGGCTGAACCAAGTCCAACCCCTCGCCTTTTTCATTCCGCGCAATCACAATGCCAATCACCCAGCCACTTCCATCGACGACTGGTGAGCCGATTGCACTGGCCGGGATCGGCGCCACGATTCCGAGCCGGTCCCCGCGACGGTCGGCTTGCTTCAGCTTCGCATAGATTGTTCCTTCGACAGGCGTCCCCTCGCTGCCCGCCAGCGCGCTTCCGATCACCGCGACTCGTGTGCCGACGTCGGTTTTGCCGATCTTATTCAGCGCGAGAAAAGGAACCCCCTTCACGTCAGCCTTGAGCACTGCGAGATCGAGCGTTGTCGATGAGGCGAGAATACCGGTCACGTTACAGATTGCCCCATCTCCCATTTTGGCGACGGCATACGCGCCGCCCTCTGCCGTGCGCCAGTTGGTAACGAATTTGCCGTCGTCCGCGACGAAAAAGCCCGTTCCCGTCCGCAGCAGCTTGCCCGATGCGTCGAAAACGGTGACCAAAATTATGGCCGGGCGGACGCTGCTTGCCAGTGTTGCCAAACCAGGCGCCTGGCCTTCCGACGGCTGACTCGGGAGCGGTGACGGAGTCGGCAACTGAGCTGGGCTGGTCAGGCTTGACGTTGCCGGCGGCTGTTCGGGGGATGGTTCGCCGACCATTTGATATCTGGGCTTTGGCTTGCAGGCAGTCATCGCAAAAACGGCCACGCAAAACAAACATCCACACGCGAGTCGAAAATATTTCATTTGTCTCCTGCGAAGATAGCGCCGGGGCTTTATCCGACATCCAATCATGGCAACAAAATTGGCGATCTGTCACGCCAATTAGTCACCGCGCTGGTGCCCGCCTGATGAAGTAAAACTCCCTGACCTGCGTCGCTTGTTTAGGCGGCGCAAAATTCAGCGCCGTTTAAAGTACTGCACCGCTCTTTCGTGTTTCTTGGCCGCCGCGCGTGTCTTAAAGGTGCCGAGATTCCTTCGCTTGCGGGTCTTCGGATTCTTCTTCCGAGAATATAATCGATAGCCGCCGGACTTAAGTTTCCTGATCACGTGGAATTTTCTTTCACTAACCAAAAATCTGTCTTCCATCAACGAGCCGATTTACGCACGAGAATAAAAAGCGCGGCCAGCAGAACCAAATCGAGCGCGAGATGGGTGGAGAAGCTCCAGTTTTTGCTGGCGTGACCGAAGCATCCGCAGGTGATATCGAGGCCACGGACTTTTGCGGCGACGGTGGCGACAATGAAGACGCAGATGAGCGCGATTAAGATCGACAATCCCCCGAGATAAAGACGCCGCGCGATCAGCGCGAGTCCGCAGAAAATTTCCAGCCAGGGCAAATGAAACGCGAGCCAGACACCGATCGCCCACGGCAGAATCTTGTAATTATCGATGTCATCGGCAAAACGAATCGGATCAAGCGCTTTGATCGCACCGGCGTAGATAAAAACAGCGGCAACAATTAAATCGACAGCGCGCCAGATAAATTTCATTTGTCAAAGAAAACGTCCAACGTTCAACTTTCAACGTTCAATTGCCTGAGCAGACAGCCTTTGACGTTGGATGTTCGATGTTAAGCGGTCGACGTTTGCTTCATTTCTTCGTCTTGAGCCATTCTTCCCAGCCGCCTTGGAGCACGAAAACGTTTTTGAGCTGCGCTTGATCGCGCAATCGTTTCGCCACTTCGCGACTCGCATTGCAACTTTGGCTGCTGCAATAAACGACGATACGTTTCTCCGGCGACCAATTTTGGAGAAATTGCGGCAGCAATTCGTTCCAGCGGTCTTCGTTCAACAAAATCGCGCCGGGAACGTGATCCCGCTCAAATTCCGCATCCGGTCGCGCATCGACCCAGATCGCGTTCTCGGCCCACGCCTGCGCTTGCGCGACGGTGACCGATTCCGAAGCGGGAATGGGCGATTGCCAAGAAACTTTCCCGCGAAAATAAACCGCCTGTCCGATTGCCGGTAGAAAGGCCAGCGCGATAAGCAGCAGCGCCTGTTTAATCGCGCGCGACTTCACCATTATCGCGCAACGGAAGCTGGAGTTGGCGCTGGGCCGGCGGTGACGATTGCAGTTGCGTAAGAGATCTTTGGCGAATTTTCAGATTGAATCGTGATCGTAGTCCCGGCCGCTTTCGCTGTTTGCGCCGGTTGCACGTCGATCTTGAACTCACCGCTGCCGGTTTGCTCGACTTTCGTTTGGAAAACTGGATTCGAAGACGTCACCTTGAGCGATTTGACGGGAAACTCTTTTGCCGCTTTCACGGTGATGGTTTTCGGCTTCGGTTCTTCGCCGCCTTGCCAATAAAGAACCGCGGGCTGAATTTCGAGCAACTGCGGGATGGTGGTCTTGAGCGTGAGAACGGCCGTAGCATGCGCCGGGTCGGGATCGTCCGTCTGCACCGTCACGGTTTTAACTTGCAGACCGGTGCGGTCGCCAATGTTGAACGTGGCGGTGATCTCACCCTTCTCGCCAGGCGCGACCTGGTCTTTTTGTGTTTGCGCCGTTGTGCATCCGCACGAGGCATGCACCGATTTAAAATGAACCGGCGTGTTGCCGACGTTTTCGTATTTGAAATGGCCGACCGCTTGCTTGTCGCCAATCGCGGGATGCAAATCGATCTGTGTTTGTTCCCATTTCAATTCCGCGCGCGCGGCGGTGGCGAGAAAGATCAAGAGTGTGAAAGCGAGAATGTGGGTTTTCATTTTTTCGAATACGAATCTTAACATAATCCGCGACCGCGTCACGCGAAGAACAACGCAGCGCGGAATCAATTAAGCCCGTAAACTTCCACCAGGGCGATGCCGATCGTGTTGTTCGTGCCGCGCACGATCGCAGTGTAATTCCCTGGCGCTAGCGTCGCGACGATGGCGCTCTCAAGATCATCGGTAGGCGCTAGACCGGTGGCTTCAATCTCAGTCTGTTGGCTGTCTTTCCAGTTGTCGTTAAAGGCGATGACCGCGCCATTTCCATTATGCAGCTCTAGGGTCGGATCGGCCAACGGATTGGTAATGCCATACTGGGCCAGGGAGGGACCAATTGCGCGCACGACCACTTTGTCAGAGTCCGGCCCGGTAATGATAAGGCCTCCGATCATGACGTTGTCTCCGGTCTGCACCAGTGCGCGGGTGGAGATGTTGCCCAGCTTGGAAACAACCGTGCGGTCCAAATCGAAGCCTTCCACCAGCGCAATGCCGGTTCCGTTATTGACCCCGCGCACAATCGCCGTGTACGCACCCGGATTTAAGCTCGTCAGGATCGCTGACTCTAAGTTGTCAATCGGGGCGAGGCCGCTGTCGATAATCGCTTGTTTGTTCGGCGCATCCATCCAGTTGTCGTTGGAAGCGATGACCGCGGCGGTGTGATCGTGCAGCTCCAGCGTCGGATCTTGTAACGGATTGGTAATGCCATAATTCACCAGGCTAGGCCCAATTGCGCGCACGATCACTTTCTTCTGTCCGCTGCCGGTAATGATAAGGCCGCCGATCATAACATTGTCGCCGGTCTGAACAAACGCGCGCGTCGAGATGTTGGCCAGCGTCACTGGAATCGTAGCTCCAAATTCGAACGCCCCAATGTCAGGCGCGTTCTGACGGACATAGCCGCGCTGATCGCGCGGCGGAGAGTTGGGATCGCCCGTGTTTATGGCGGGGCTATTGGACAAGAGCGCGATGGTTTGAGTGGGGCCGCCGTTATTTTGCAAGCCATTTGGATCAAGCTTGGGATCGAGTGGCGAATTGGTGCCTCCTTTGTGATCGGTAGCAGTATTAAACCCGTTGTTCTGGTCAATCCCGACCACGTTGAACCCTTGGGAGGTAAAAGTTCCCCAAACGTCAGGACCTGATCCAGCTGCTGTGTTCAAGGCGATGACGCTGCTTTTGACGTTGAACGGCCCTGAGCCGTTGTTGTTTAGTCCGCCGCCAATGCTCGACGCGGAGTTATTGCTGATCGTGCAGGTACCGAGATTAATCGTGCCAGTGCCGTCGTTCCAAATACCACCGCCAAAGCCTGGATAGGGCAGGTCCGGAGTATGGTTTCCGCTGAGCGTGCTATTGATGAGAGTCACCGTGCCCGAGCCATTCCAGACGCCGCCACCGTAGGTAGCCTCGTTACCGCTGAATGTGCTATCGTCAACATTCACGGTACCATTGCTACAGAAGATGCCGCCACCACGTCCTGAACCGGCACTGTTATTCCTGATCGTGCTGTTGGTGATAGTCACCGTACCCAAAAAGCTGATCGAAATGCCACCGCCGTCTTGAGTGCTGATGTTTCCAGTAAGCGTGCTATTCAGAATATTCAATGTGCCTTGAGCGTTGAGGTTCACAATTCCGCCGCCATTACCCCTTGCTATATTATCTTTGATTGTGCAGTTGGTGACGCTCAGTCTGCCCATATTGTTGAAAATTCCCCCGCCGCCGCCGTAGTCTGGTTGGTTAGTGAAATTATCGCTGATCGTGCTGTTAGTCACGTTCACTTGCCCGCTGCTATTGTTATAAATCGCGCCCCCGCCGTACGTCCCCTGGTTATCGCCGATAGTGCTGTTAGTGACATTTACCGTCCCGGTGCTGTTGTTGTAAATGGCGCCGCCGATGCCAGCAAAATTACCACTGAGTGTGCAGTTGGTGACGTTCACTGCGCCCGTGCTGTTGTTGTAAATGCCGCCGCCGACGCCGCTGCCAGCGCCGTTATCACTAAGTGTACAGCTGATGACATTCACCGTGGCGGTGCTGAAGTTTTGAATGGCCCCGCCGTTGCCTGTCGGAATGCCGAATTTGCTAATCGTCAGACCGGACACCGTCAACGTACCAGTGGTCGTCACATTGAAGATGCGGTAACCGCCACCCGTATTAGGTCGCGTGACCGTTAGCACGTTCGCGCCAGGGCCGGCTATCGTGATGTTCGTGCTCAAATCAGGCAGCGCCATGTTCAGGTTGATGCTGTACCTGCCGGTTGATGGATCATAGCCGGGATCAGATGTGGGAATGGAGAACTGGATGGTGTCATCGGTGCCGCCGGTGTTGTTGGCTGCCTC